>Ga0172379_10000056_pt1 | contig 281986 bp, 205 predicted proteins | sample GrowelOW334metaG_FD_119756 | JGI IMG/M metagenome (GOLD analysis project Ga0172379, IMG submission 119756) | Groundwater microbial communities from an aquifer near a municipal landfill in Southern Ontario, Canada - Groundwater well OW334 metaG | ecosystem: Environmental > Aquatic > Deep... | reverse complement strand
TCGGTGGTCGTGTTCGTCACCGTCACGATCCCGCTGCCGAGGGCCGTGACCATCACCATGTTCGGTGCGGCGAGCGCGCCCCAGATCAGGTTGGTGCCAAGATCCACCGTCACCGGCCTGCCCCGCGCCGAGAACCCGCCGGAAACGGCTCCCATGGACACGCCGTTGTTGTTCACCACGCTGAGCAGCGGCCGCGTGAAGTCATTGGAAAGTTCGAGAATGGCCGGGACCGTGATGCTCGCGCCGTTCTCGATGCCCATCATCACCACCGGCCGGTTGGTGACGATACCCACGCCCTCGTCCGCCCGCAGCGTGCCCTGGTTGATCACCGTCAGCCCGTTATACCAGTTCGTCGCCGGCAGCCACAGCACTCCACGGCCCGTCTTGAGAATGTTTGCGACGCCCGACCCGGTGTTGGTGATGGTCCCGCTGATGATGCCCGTGGCCCCGCCCACGTAGAAACCGCGGATCGAGCCGCCCGCGTTCGTGCTTCCGTTCAGGTCAATGTTGTTCACCAACGTCAGCGTATGGTCCGCGTAGAGACCGTTGATCGCAAACGTCACGGGGTTGAAGGTGCTGAAGTTGTTGGTGGAGGGTGTCGCCGCATAGTTGACACTGGTCGCGTTCACATAGAACTGATACGTGTTATCTATGCGGGTGATGTAAGTGTTCGCCTGGAAGTTGCTGTTGCCATAAACCGCCATGCCCACCCGGAGGTCGCTGGTGTCGCCACCGCCCAGGATCGTCACAAGGCTTTGGCCCCACGTGTTGCTCAACAACAACGACGGCGCCGCCACGTTGCTCCAGACCAGCGTCTGCCCGTCGCCGCCGATGTTCACAATCCGGTCATCCCCATACGCCGAGAAGCCCGACGCGCCGGGGCCGGTAATCGTCACGCCGCCCGTGGTCACCCCGTAGCTGTAGCCGGAATTGTAGGCCGCCAGCGCGCTGGTGATCAGCGGCCGTGTAAAGTCGTTGCTGCTCTCGAAGATGCCGTTGTAAGGCATGATGATCGGGCTGGTCACAGGCATGCCCACACCCTCCTCGGCCCGGAGCGTGCCATTCCAAATCACCGTCACGCCCGGATAGCTGTTGGTCGCCTGCAACCATAACACGCCGGGGCCATCCTTGTTGATGGCACCACCGGCGTATTGCGAGCCACCCGCGCCGCTGAGCGTGCCGCTGGTCAGCGCGCCGCTGATGATACCTGTGTTATAGACATAGAAATTCCTCTGGCCGCCATTGAGGTCAATCGGATTGACCCACGTGGTCGCATTCAAGCTGTTGGCGTCACCGAGATTGAGCCAGTATATGTTGAAGAAGGACTCGCCCCAGAGCAACCCGTGGCCATCGCCGCCAACGTTGACGGTCAAGGGATTGACGAAAGCCGCGAAACCACCCGAATTGGGGGCCCAGACCGGGCTGGGAAGGCCACCGCCTATCTGGAACTGCCCGGGGCCTGCGCCCAGAGCGCGGCTGAAGGTGCCGCTCGTCTCCAGGATGCCGCGGTTGCCCCCATCCGCGTTGAGGACGAGGTTGGCGGCCGTCGGCAGACCGACGCCGTCCTGAGCGTTGAGGATGCTGTTGACCTCAATGAGGCCGGTCAGTGTGTTGGTGTTGGTCAGGAATACACGACCTTCATAAGAGGGCTGGCCGGCCACGAGCCGTCCGGCGCCACTGACGACACCGGCCACGGTCTGGGTAACGTCTCTGCTCTGGATGTAGAGCACCGCGTTGGTGTTGACGAAGATGCCGCGGTTGGCGTTGATCGTCATGTTCGCGGTGTTGCGCAGCCAGGCGTAACCGCTCATCGCCATGATGTTCGTCCGCGCCGAAGCCGGCACCGCGCCCAAAGCCCCGTCCGCGGCGATCTGGATGCCGCCGCCGTTGAGGATGATGCCGCCGGAGAAGGTGTTGTTGTTGTTGGTCAGCAGCAGCAGGCCCGAGGCCATCCAGGCATCGTTGGCCGTAATGCCGTTGACCACCAGCGTGACGCCGGTCGCCCCGTTGTTGATGATCTGCGAGCCAATAATCACCCCTTGGCCGTCACGCCGGGCAACGGTCCGGTTGATCATAACCACCATCTCGTTGGTGCCGGAAGTGATCGTGCCGCCGCCAATGGCGTTTCCAAGACCAGCGATGTTGCCAAAGAGGATGCCACCGCTCTGCACAACGACAGCTCGGTTGGTGAGGCTGAGCACGTAAGTGCCGCTGTTGGTGAACCGCAGGCTGTTGACCACGCTGGTGCCACCAACACCGCTCGGCGCAAAGCTGTTGGTATCCACCGTCACGTTGGCCGTCGCACCCCAACCGTTGGGCGTGACGTAGGCCGTGTAGTTGGTGAACCGGCCCGTGCCGTCATTGGCCGCCCAGTCGTTCAGCCCGTAAAGCGCCCAGCCGCCGATAATGCCGCCGGGACCGTTGGACGGCGCGCCACTGATGTAGCTGCCGCCCGTGCCCAACACCTGCAGGACCGCGCCGCTGCCGCGAGTGAATGCGCCAAGGTCAACGGCCATCGCCTGTCCCAGCGGCCCGTTGCTGGCCACAATCGTGGAATAGCCCGACGCCAGGTTCAGTTTCTCGAAGCTTTGCGTGGCAACAAAGTTCGCCGCGCCGCTGAACCAGAGCGTGCCACCGGCCAGGTTCATCGGCGCGCTCTCGTTGAAGATGTTGCTGACCGGAGCACCGGCGCCGGAGAAGTCCAGCTTCACCATGTTCGGCCCGGTCTTCCATACCTCGCCCCTGCCAACAATCGGCCGCACCAGCGTGAAGTTCCTGCCCTGGCCTTTGGTGTCGAGGATGAGGGTCGCTTTGTTGGTGATGACACCATAGTAGGAGCCGATGTCGCTCAACTTCAGCACGCCCCGGTTGATCGTCAGCGGCCCGCTAAAGTTGATGCTGGCCCCCGCCAGCGTCAACGCGCCCTGGCCGCTCTTGGTCAAGCCGAGCGTCGGCTCCCCCATCGCCATGAGGCCGCCGCTGTAGTCGCGGAAGTAACCGTAGTAGAAGTTGTCCACGTTGTTGCTCACCGTCAGGATGCCGGAGGTGTTGACGGCTTCATCCTGGCGGTTTTGGATGACCGCCGTGCCGTCCGTATTGAAGATGCCCGACACCGTCTCGTTGTTGCCCATCAGGACTAGATACGGGTTACGCCCGCCCGCCGCACCCTGGAAGGTGATGGTGGCCGTGTCCGGGATCTGCTCCGACGCGCCCAATTTGACGTAGGCGCTGCCACCGGCGGAGGTCGGCCCGTCGCCAATGCGCAAATCGCCCGTGATGGCATTACCCGCCAAGTTGCTCAGGACCAATTGCGCACCTTGGCGCACCCACGTAAGCCCGCTGTAGGTGTTGGCGTTGGTGAAATAAACTGTGCCACCAAAAGCATACGGAGCGGTGCTGGCGCCCGCGGGGCCAATGATCACGTCATACGCGCCTGTGAGCGGTTGACCGATGAACAGGTTGCCACCGCCGCCGCCCAGCCGGTAGGCGCCGCCGCCCGGCGTGATCGTGCCCAAATTGGTCACATTGTTGGCCCAAGCCACGCCGAGGAAGGCGTTGCTCAGCGCGCTCGACGAAAAGTCGAAATTGTTGGTGTTCAGGTTCGCGCCCAAACCCTGCATGATAAACACGCCATTGAGCCGGTTGGTGCTGTCCGAGCGGCTCGCCGCCCAGTTAAGGAACGACTGGTCCAGCAGCGCGTAGGCCGGACCGAGGGCGCCGCCGGCCGCCATGCGCAGCGACCCGGAGCCAAGACTGTTGGTGGAGCCGATGAACAGGTTGCCGCCGTAGATCAACGTCCCGCCACTGTAGTTGTTGCTGTAGGGCAGCGTCATGACCATCGCGCGATCATCGGCCTCCTGCCCGAAGCTCAGCGCCAGTTGGCGCCCGTTTGCGCCGTCCTGGATCATGCCGGAGTAGGTTGTCGCGACAGCGCCGCCAGCACCGGCCGCCAGCGACAACGTGAGCCGGGTCAGGCCGGGTGTGCCGATGTTGTCGGTGATGACCGCGCCGAGGTTGCCCGCCAGCGACTCCACCATCACGTTGTAGCCGTTGAGATCGAGCACGCCGCCGTTCATCACCAGTGGCGCGCGCGCCGAGGCGTTGCGGTCCGGATGCCAGAGGCCGATGCTGCCCAGCGCCAGCGGGGCGCCCACCTGGAGCACGCCCTCGTTGACCGTGTTGCCCCAATACATGTTGTTCGTCGCGAGGAGCAACGTGCCCGTGCCCCACTTCACCAACGGCCGGTTTCCAGCGTTATTGCCCGCGATGTCCATGATAGACCCCGATATTACCGCGGTATTGCCGCCGACGTAGATGGCGCGGGTGGCGGCGTTGAGGTCTAGCTCGTTGGCCAGCGTCAGCCTGTCACTGGCGGTGTTGGTGTTCAGCACAAGCATGGTGGGGTTGAACGTATTACTTCCCCACTGGATGCGGTTGTAGCCGAGGTTCGTCATCAGGATGGTGGTGGCGCCATTGGTGGTGCTGAAGCCGCTGTTGCCGCCCGTCACACGAACCTGGCCCGCGCCAAAGCCAAGAGTGCGGCTGAAGTTGGTGCCGCCATCCTGGCTGACGACCTCGAACACGCCGCCGGTCAGCAGCAGGTTTGCGCCAGTGGGCAAGCCGACGCCATCCTTCGCCCTGAGCGTTCCGCCAACCACCGCTGCCGTGCCGGCGAAAATGTTCGGCGCACTAAGGTAAACCGTGCCCATGCCGCCCACCGGGCCAATGATGACGTTGGTGCGTGTGCCGGTGCCGATGACGGACGAATACTCCAGAGTGCCGTTGCCGCCGCCGAGCAGGAAGTTGGTCGTTCGGAGGCCGAAGAGGGTGTTGCCAAGTGTGCTGTTGGTCCAAGGAGTGAGCGTGCCGGAGTAGATCCACGTGCCCTCGGAGGCGCCGAGGAAGGCATTGGTGGTGCCCTGGAAGTTGAAGTTGAGGTTGCTGTCGCTGTCAACCCCGGCAAGAACAATCGCGCCGTTGATGGCTTGGCCGGCCCGGACGGCCTTCGCGGCAAAGAACGCCACGGCTTGCTGCTCGAGGACATTCGTGGTGCCGATGGAGGCCGAGCCGCCCAAGCCGATGTTGATGCCGTTGGTGCCGAAGGCGTTGGTGGTGGTTGCCAACAACGTGCCGGCATTGACGTAGGTGACGCCGCTGTAGGCGTTGGTGGCGCCGGGGCCGCGGGTATCCAGGAACATCGTGCCGAGGCCGGCCTTGATGAGCTGGCCGGCGCCGCTGATCACGCCCGTGACGGTCAGCATGGAGGAGGGATCTATGTTATAGGTGGCGTTGCCCGTCTGGGTGATGCCGCGAGTCAGGATGATGGAGTTGGTCGTGCGGAGGGTTGAGGCGGCGCTGAAGGTAAGGCTGGAGTAGTTGGCCAGGTTGGAAATGCTATTGAGGTAGAGGGTGCCGGCGTTGATGGTCACCGTGCCGTTATAGAAACCGGTGTTCATCAGTTGGAGCGTGCCACCATTAACATAAACAGCGCCCGTAAAATTCATCGGAGCATTGACGATGAGCCAGCCCGCGCCCTCCTTCTGGAACTGCGCCGCCGTGCCGCTGCTGTTGATAATCGCTCCGGCCAGCATGCTGGTGGAAGCGCCGACGTTAATGAAACGGGTGGCACCGTTGAGGTCGAGACCGTTCTGCAAAATGAGCAACTCGTTCGCCGAAGCCGCGTTCAGGACGAACTGGCCGGGATTGAAGAAGGTCGAGCCGAATTGGAGGTCCGCGCCAAGGCCGCCGAGGTTGATGACCACGCCGGTGGTATAGGCTTCGTAACCATAGATATTGTTGGCGCTGAAGCCGGCGTTACCGCCGGCAAGAATCTGAATCTGGCCGTTGCCGTTGCCGAGGCTGTTGGTAAATCCAACGCCGGTTTCAAGCACGCCGCTACCGCCCAGCGTCAGGTTGCCCGCCGTGGGCAAGCCGATGCCGTAGGTGGCGCGGAGGACGCCGTTGCTGACGAACGTGCCGCCGGTATAGGTGTTCTTGCCGGCGAAGGTCTGAATGGCCGTGCCGATCTTGCCCACGGACACGTCAGTCGTGGCACCGTCGGCGATAATGCCAGAGTAGATCGTCGCGTTGCCACCGCCAAGCTTGAGCGTGGTGACGCCACCCGCCGCGCTGTTGTCCGTGACCAGCGAGCCAAACTGGCCCGCCAAGGCATTGATCGTCGGATCCTTGTCGTTCAGGTCGAGCGTGCCGCCGAAGTTGAGCGTCAACGTGGCTGTGCCAAACGGATTGGTGCTGCCGGCCTGCAACGTGCCGGCGTTCACAAACGTGTTACCGGTGTAAAGGTTGGTGGCCAGCAACAGCAACGTGCCCGACCCGTTCTTCGCCAGCGTGCCACCACCCGAGATGATGTTGCCGACCGCATAAGCATCCGACCGGGCGAAGACCAGCGTGCCCGCATTGGTCACGTTGCCTCCGCCAAGCGTGCCCGTCGTCGTGTTACTGCCAATCTGCAGCGTGCCGCCAGAACTGATATAGGTCCAGCCGCTGTAATCGTTGTTGTTGGTCAGCGCCACGATGCCGGCATTGCCAATGAAAAGGTTGTTGGCGCCTGTCAACTGCCGCCCCATCAACAACGTGCCATATTGCGGGCCGCCGTTGAGGCGATAGGTGGCCAACGCAGGCGTCAGCGTGCCATCGTATCGGACGACCCGCCCGGGCGCGGCGGCCAGGAGAGCGTTCGTCGTGAGGTTCGGCAGCAGGCTGAAATCGAGGTCATTGGCGCTGTTGGTGGCCATGCCGATGTTCGCCAGCACCGGCGCCGCGGCCCGGTCGTTGATCTGATGGATGAAGTCCTGGTCAATCGCGTAAGCCGTGCCGATAGCGCCCTGGTTGGTGGCATAGAGCCAGCCACTGCCCATTGAGTTGGTGGAACCAAGATAGAGGTAGCCGCCCTCGATGTAGGTGCCGCCGGTGTAGTTGTTGGTGTTGGAGAAGAACACCGCGCCACCGTTGCCGGTGGTCATGATCCTGGCGCCTGCCGAACCGGTGACCGCACCGTCGAGGTAGAGGTCGTTCAATACCCAGTTCGCCAAGAGCGTGCTGTTGGTGCCCACCATCGTCATGATGCCCGCGAGGTGCTGGTTGCCAGCCACCGCATATATCAAACCACCGTTGTTGGTGATGTTGTTCGCAATGTTATAATCCACACCACGGAACGGGAGCGCTGCTGAACCACCGAAGCGCAACTGGGCGCCCGGCATGATGGTGACAGGACCGCTGCCGAGCGCGTTGGCGCTTTCCTGATAGCCGCCGTCCGTGCCCATGTAGAGGATGCCGGCGGCGATGATCGTGCCGCCACTGTAGCTGTTAGAAGAACCCCAGTAATTGTTGATTGAGCCAAGCACCAAGTTGCCCGCGCCGCTCTTGACCAGCGTCAGCGGCGACAGCGGGCCATTGTCCACGATGCTGACACGGAGGTAGCCAGAATTAGGGCCGAAGCGCGAGTAGATCAGCTCCGCCGGAGCCGTATCTGTGCCCGCTGTCAACGTGCCACCGTAGATGGTGAAGTCGTTGGCCACGGTCGTCGAGTCGAGCAAGCCGCCACCGAGGATGGTCGCGCCGTAGCCCGCCAGATTCCAGTAGCCCGGCTGATTGGCGGTGGTGCTGGTGGCACGGACGTTCAAGGTGTAGTTCGTCGCATCGCGGACCTGCGTAAGGGTCGCGTTGCCGCCTTGGATGACCAGAGCGTTGACCGTCGAATTCCAGTTGGCGGTGTTATTGGTGCTGGCGTAGGCGGTGTAGTTGGAAATCGAGCCAATCGCTGAGTTATAGGTCGCCCAGTCATTGGTATTAACGTAGGCCCAAGGACCGATGATGCCGTTAACCAGCGCCGGTGCGGCACTGATAGCGATCCGATCCTGGTAGTTCGTGCCCAGACCGGTGCCAATGAAGTGGATCGTCGCTCCCAGATCGCGGCTCAAGCTGGCGAAGGTCAGCGTATTGGTGGCGGTCGTGCCGACCTGCATCATGTTGATGGAACTGGCGCCCGCGCTGACCTTGAGGACGCCAAGGGCCTGGGCGTAGACGGCGGTGCTGCCAGAGTTGCCGAAGGCGAAGTCGCCGCCCTTCATGACCAGCATGGCGTCGGAGCGCAACCGGCCGGCGTTGTTTGCCTGGGGCGTGTTGCTGATGGTCAACCCCGCGCCGGCGACGATGGTAATGTTGGTGGATCGGGAAATGGCGCCGAGTTTGTTGGTGAGCCAGATCCGGCCGGCGTTGATGATGGTTGCGCCTTCGTAGTTATTGTCGTTGGTCGAGGTCAACGCGCCACCACCATACTTGGTCAGGCCGCCGGACTGGCTGTTGGTGGCCAGGCTGAAGCCGGCAAGGGTGACGTTGGTGTTGCCGCCGCCGATCAGCGTGATGGTCAACGTGTCGCCGCTCCCGTAACCCACACCCGCGCTGGTCACGACGATGTTGGTGACAATTCCCGACACCGGATCAATCTGTGCAATGGCCGTCGCGTTGGAGCCGCTGCCGCCAGTGATCCTGACGTAGGGCGCGCCGATGTAGCCGCTGAGTTCGCTGACAGCGAGGCCGTTGGTGGTGATGCCCGACAGGCCGTAGCCGGTCGCCGCCTGCAGCCCTGGGGAAATGGTGATGTTGTTGATGCCAGAGTCAATCGTCGCGCCACCCTCATACACATACATGCCGCTGATGTTTTGGACAAAGGCGGCGGAGGCGCCGGAGCCGGCCCTCAACGTGCCACCGTCAAAGTTGAGGAAGGAGATGGCGCTATTGTTGGTGGGCGCGATCTGCCTCGTTTCGAACTGACCGCCGTGGATGATGTTCAGGATATTCGTGGTGCTGGCCCGTGTGCCAAGGTAGGTCAGGTTGCTGACGGTGACGACGCCGCTGCCGGCGACGGTGAATTCAGCGCGACCCGAGGTTGCGGGCAAGTAAACGCCACCAATGCTAAGCGGGACGGCCGACACGAAGTTGCCGCCCGCAACATAGACCACGCCCGTGCCGCTGTTGCCAAGATCGATGCTGTCACCCGCCTGATAAAGCCTGCCGCCGTATTGTTGCAACATGCCATAGCCGACATAGCCGATGCGGACGTAACCCACGTTCGTCAGGGTGCCATTGTCGAGCTGGTAATAACCATAACTGCCCGCCACGGTGCCGAAATAGCTGTTGTTTCCGCTGACGCCCGTGTTCACCACGACGCCGCCGCGTTGATAGACGGCGCCGACGCCGCCGGCCGAGTTGCCAATCAGGAGCTTGTTGGTCACCAGCGCGTTGTCCTGCACAATGAGCACGCCCCTGCCGGCATTGCCAATGTTCAACGCGGTGTTGCCGGAAGAGATCAGCGCAGCGTTGCCCGACAACTGCAACACGGCGTTGCTGCCGTTGGCCCCGTTGATCGTGCCCACGCCGGTGCCCACCATGATATCGGCGTCCCTGATCCCCAACAAGCCGCCGGTGACATTCACGGCGTTGGCCATCGTGACAACGCCCGTGGAGCCGCCGGTGAGATACAAGGTGCCAACCCCGCTCTTGGTCAGGCCTCCCGCCGTCGCGCCACCGGTGCTGATGGCGCCGCTGAAGGTGTTTGTAGTGTTCGCGCCGTCCACCTGGACCGCCGAAGCGTTTGTGAAGATGAGCGGACGGATGGAGTCGTAACTGTTGGTTGTCTCCAGCGTGCCGCCACCGAAAACGATCGGCGCGGACGGATCGCCGAGGTTGTTGTCGTTCGTAACATAGAGAACGCCGCCGCCGACAATCGTGCCGCCACTGTAGGTGTTGGCACCGCTGAGCACCAGCAGGCCCGAGCCAAATTTGCCAAAGCCACCGCCGCCGATGTTGTTGGTGATGGTGAAGATGCCGCCAGCGGCATTGCCGATGCCGCCGGTGAAGTTGTTCCAGTTCACCGTGAAGGCGTCGAGGTTGGTGATCGTGTTCGCATCCCTGATCTGCAAGACGCCGCCGCCGAAAGTGAGGTTGGTCCAGTTGCCGAAACCGTAGCCGAGGTTGGTGCGGCTGAGAATGCTCAACTCGCCGCCATTGATGATGGTGCCACCGCTGTAGGTGTTGGTGCCGTCCAGGGTCAGGACGCCGGAGCCGCCCTTGACGAGCGTGATCGCGCCGCCGATCTGGCCTCTGAATGTGGAGTTGGCCGCCTGGAAGATGGTGAGCACCGCGTTGTTCGCGACGGTGTTGGTGACCACCTCCGCCTTGAAGTTGTTGGTGGCGCCGTCAGCGAGCCGGCTGAAGGTCTGGTTGAAACCGTTCAAATCAAGCCGGCCATTTTCACCACCGCCGCCCGAGCCGATGACGAGCGCGACGTTGGTCGCGAACGCATCGTTGACACCCAAACGCGCGAGACCATTCCAAGAGGGAGTCAGCGTGGCCATGTTGTTGTTGGTCACGCTGAAAATCACCGCCGTCCCGTCCGCCACCGTCACGGCGCCACCAATGAAGGTCACAGGCGTGTTGGTGATGATGATGATGCCGCCACGACCACGGAAGAGGCCGTTGTTGGTGACACCGCCGGAAAGAATCAGCGTGCCGAGGGTTGAAGCAATCGAACCACCCGTAATCCCGCCGGCCCACGTGTTCGTGCCGCCCACGTTGTTCAGCGCGCCGCTATATTGTGGTATGCCGTCGCCACTGAGCGTCAGCGATTCGTTGACGGTGATGTTGCCGGTGATGCGCAACTGCGCGAGGTTGGAAACGATCGTGCCGCCGCTGGTGTTCCCAAGCGCAAGGCCGTCTGAAATCTGCAGCACGGCGCCGGTCGCCGCCAGAATCGTCTGGCCGGAGTAGCTGTTGGCGTTGGTGATGACGATGACACCGGCCTGGGATTGGTTTACAGCGCCGTTGATGGTGTTGATGAAGAGCCGGGATTCGGAGCCGCCGAAGTTGCCATCCGCGATGACGTTGGTGAAGGTGAAGACGACGTTGCTGTAGGCGGCCAGCCGGTAGTAGTTGATGCCGCCAGATTGAAACGGCGTGTAGGTGCCACCATAGGTCATGGTGGACGCCGCGCCCAGGCTGAGGTTCGTGTAGCCGCCGTTGCTGGTGAAGTCGAGGTCCTCATTCGCGCTGCCCGCCATCAACCCGACGGCGCCCGACGAATCGCCGCGGATGTGGGGCAACAACTCGGTGACCACCGTGTTGCTGTTCAACATGACACCGGCGTTGATGGAGCCGACAAAAATCTTGCCGACGGTCGGAATGGCGTTGGTGGACGTGAAGCGCAGCATGCCGTCGTTGATGAAGGTGCCGCCGGAGTAGTCGTTGTTCCCGCTCAACACCAACCCGTAGTAACCGAGCTTCGTCAGGTCGCCCGCACCCGTGATGTTGCCACCCATCATGAGCGCGCCGCCGAGTGCATCAAACCGGTTGGAGATGCCATTGAGAGTGATTGGACTATTCCAAATCGAACCGAGTTCCACCGTGCCACCACCCGCTTGTTGCACGCGACCGCCGTTGATCACGACGGCATTGGTGAAGGTCAGGTTGCCATAGGTGCGCAGCGTGCCGTTGGTCTGGACGGTGAAGACCGTGTCACCCGCTCCGGCAAAATGACTGTTGGCTTGGAATCCAAAATAGCCGTTGGTGATGATGACCGAAGGCGTATTGGTCAGGTAGCCGCTTCCAGCAAACCATGTTTCGTTACCGCCCACCTTGTAGAGAGCAAAGCCTCCACCGTTAAGAACGCCCGTGATGTCCATGCGACCGCCGCCACCACCGATAGCCGCATCGCCGGAAAGCGTAACGTTGGCCAGCCCTGAGTTGATAATGCTCGCGCCCGCGCTGTAAACTGCGCCGGAGTCCGAACCGAAACCGCCCGAACCGAAACCAGCAATGAAGAGTGTCTTGCTATTGTAGTTGGTGACAAGCGAGAAGCCATTGAGGTCGAGCGAGCCGCCGGAGTTGACTGTCGCCACTGTCGAACCGCCGGGCAAGCCCAGCGCGTTGTAGGCACCGAGCCGAACGATGCCGTCGTTGATGATGGTGCCACCGGTGTAAGTGTTGCTGGCGTTGAGCAGCACCGTGAACGCGCCGGTCATGGTCAAGCTGCCGGAACCAGCAACCGCGCCACGAAGAGTCAGCAGACCCGCACTGCTGCCACTGCCGCCAATAGTGAGCGCGTTGTTAAGAGTGATGTCGCTGTAGATCGTGTTGGTCAGATTGTTGTTCTGGTTCAACGCCGGCAGCGCGCCAAGGCTGTCGGCCCAGAAGACAAGATTGGTGGCGCTCCCATTGGTGATGTTGACAGCGCCCGCGCCGTTGAAGACGAGTTGGTTGAGCAGGAACGAGTTGCCCGATGCGCGGTTGTTCGTGCTCCAATCCGTCGCAGCGTTGTTGAAGATGATGATGTAGTTGCTGCTGCCGCCTGCGAGCGGGATGCTGCCAGCAGCCCAACTGCCCGCAGCGCTCCACAATCCCGACGCCGTATTGGTGAACGTGCTCTGCGCGTGCGACACTGCGAGCGCGGCCGCCCACAACAACGTCGTCATCAGGGCACACCACGTCCGTGCAAGTCGGAAACCGTTCATGCTTCGGCGCGCGCAAACTCCAGGCGTTGGTCCGTTACCTTTTCCGTTCAGGACAACTGGTTCGTTCGTCTTCATGACGTGCCTAGTTAAACTGCAAAACTTCTCCGGCCTCAACGGCCGGCTGCTTCCGACGATGGATGGGGGCAACACACAACAACGGCTGCACGACCCGGAACGCTGCAAAAAAATTCGCGCACGCGCACACCACTTCCACGGTGTTCGCGAACACGCGGTCTCGGCAAAAAATCAGACTACACCTCAAGCGTGACTGCACTCGACTTTCTTGGGTCGTTTGCACACCTCAACAATTTTTCTGCAGAAAAAATTAAACGTGCGCTGTTCTACCTCGGTCTAACCTTCCACTGACAACGCGCGGACTATAGCCAGCGTAGCGAGAAGCTGTCTAGAAAAATGTGAGTCTCTTTGACGCACCAATAGGATCAGTGTGCCACGTGTTCCGACCGCTGTGATGTTATCGCCCAGTTCGATGGTTGTCCCCGCCCACACCCTGTATCACCGGTTCAGTCCTCACTCCAGCCAGCCGCCCGGCAGATAATAGAAACGGCCGTTCTCCAGCTTGAAATCCGCACGCACCGCAGCCAGTCCCGAAAGCTTCAGAGGCAGGCGCGACTCGGCAAACAACGACAGCAGCTTGCGCATGGACCACGGCGCCTCGTATTTCACGAGCTTTGCCTTCTCGATTTTCGCCAGCGATTTTGCCTTCGCCACCGCGTCCTCAAAGTATCCCAACTGGTCCACGAACTTGTGTTCCAACGCCTCCGCGCCGCTCAACACGCGCCCGTCCGCAAGCCCGGCCTTCAATTCCGCTGCCTTCATGCGCCGCCCCTCCGCGACCACTTCGATGAAGCGGTCGTAGTCACTCATCACCAAACGCTGCGCCACCTCCTTTTCCTCCGCGGTGATCTCGCTCTCCTGCTTTTCCGGACTGAGCATGTCTTTCATCTTCCCGCTTTTGTAAACGATCGGCTTCACACCAACCTTGTCCATCAGCCCGCGATAATTCCACAGATGAAAAATCACGCCGATGCTCCCCGTGAGCGTCGTGCGATGCGCCACGATCCAATCCGCTCCCGTTGCCACATAGTAGCCGCCGCTGGCCGCGAGCGGACCAAGGCTCGCCACCACAGGCACGCCGCTTTTCTTTTTCGTGGTGACGATCGCGTGATGGATCACATCCGACGCCGTCACCTCGCCGCCCGGCGAATCAATCGCAATGATGATCGCCTTCACCATCTCGTCGCGCGACGCCTTCGCCAATTGCTCCTTGATGTCGCCGACCATGCCCTCTTCGCCAGAGTAACCCGGCGCCGAAAAACTGATGAGGTCCTGCACATAGATGACCGCGATTTTTTCCTTCGCGCCGGCGTCGCCACCGATGCGCGTCTCGCGAAACGCCGTCGTGCGACTGTCATCCTCGAACAGCGGCGACACCGCGAGCCACGATCCGAGCAATGCGTTACCCATCAAACTCACGGCGAGCAACGCCGTCGCCGCGAGCGCCATCACGATCCATCCCCATGGACAACGTCGCGACGCGCTTGGTGAAGTCGGTGAGAATGTCTGAAGGATGGGAGGAGTCTCGTTCATGGTTTTTAGAAATACTGTTCTTGATTCGCGAATCCGGTCCGCGCCCGGCGCGCGCCGTCACCTCATGCACCGTCGCTACGGGTGACGCCGTCTTATACGCGCCAGCCCGGATGCAGGCAACTCGTTTAGGCAACTCGTTTCCCCTTGTCACGCATCCGGCCACACTCCTACAATCCGATCCGAAACCAGAAGTTGAAACACGTCGCATGAGTCTGGAAAGTTTCTACCACGAAGTCGCGTTGAGACAGGCAAGCGCCGATCGCAATAATCTCAAACTCCTCCCACTGTGGCAAAGGCGATTGCGTGCGACTCTGCCGCCGGCAGCAAAATGGTCTATTGCAGTCGCCGTCGTCGTGGCTCTCGCAATCGCCGTCTGGTTGTTTCATTCGCCCATCAACCGGTATCTCCTCAGCAGCTCTCCTCATCCGCAGGGCGCTGCCGATATCCTCGCGGCTGTCGTGCATCACGCGCATCCCATCGCGCGGGTCCATCGCCTGGTGCTGGCCTGCGCCCGCGAGAACAACGCGCACGCCTGTATGGAAGCGATTCGACAAGCGTTGACCGTCGTCCAGCCCCAAGTCGCTGCAACGTGGCTCAAGGAAAAGGAAGTCCATGCGTTGCGGATCAATGCCTATTTTGAACAGTTTGCCAACGATTTGGAAAACCATCCTGGCCGTCTCAACCAGCAAAACATTATTTCGACCGCCGCTGCGGTTCGTTTTCCACAAATCAACAAACCCGAACCGCACGCAGCCCAGACGGAAAGAATGAACGCCAACCCGCCCGGCGGCCTGATGGAACACGCGGACGACTTCAAACCATCCCCCATCAATCCCGCCAAGAAAGACCCGCTTGCTGGCCCCACGTTTGAAAGACAGAACTGACAATTACTTGTCGCTCGTTTCGCGAGCACGACCGCCACGCTTGATTTCGAAAGCAATTCACTGTTAGAAGCAGAGCAGCAACATGATTCCAGAACTCGCTGAAGCCAAAACAGCCATCGAATCCAAGTCAAACGGACGCAAGCCTGCCATCGGCGTCGTGCTCGGTTCCGGCCTCGGTGCGTTTGCGGACCGGCTTGAAGACGCCGTGAAAATCCCCTACACCGGCATCCCCGGCTTCCGTCCCACATCGGTGCCAGGCCATGCGGGGCAACTGATGATTGGGTCATTGCGCGGCAAGACGCTCGCGGTGCTCCAAGGCCGCTCGCACATCTACGAAGGCTGCACGGCCGCCGAAGTGGCATTCCCGATCCGCGCGCTCGCCGCCATCGGCGTGAAAACGCTGATGACCACCTGCGCAGCGGGCGGCATCAACAGCCAACTCCGCGTCGGCTCGCTGATGGCCATCGAGGACCATATCAACTTCACCGGCGAGAATCCGTTGATCGGTTTCAACTCCCACGAAGGCGAAGCGGTGAAGTTTCTGGACATGACCCAGGCCTACTCGTCGCGGCTACTGGAGAAACTGACCGTCGCATCGGACAAGTTGAAGCTCGGCTTGCGCCGCGGCGTTTACATGGCCGTCACGGGCCCCAACTACGAGACGCCGAGCGAAACGAAAGCAATGGCGTGGCTCGGCGCGGATGCCATTGGCATGAGCGTGGTGCCGGAAGTGTTGGTAGCGCGGCATCTCGGCATGGAGGTCGCCGGCATGGCGGTGATCACGAACCTCGCCGCTGGCATCGGTGGACGGCGGCTGTCGCACGATGAGGTTTTGGAAACGACGCGGAAGATTTCGGAGAACTTCAACAAGCTGCTGGAAGAATTCGTCGCCAGCCTCTAGCAGCATATATATAATTATGGAGTCGCAGAAAACCCGCCGATTGGTGGCAGAAGCCCGCGCGGCGCGGTGCAAAGCTTACGCACCTTGCTCTAAGTTCCGTGTTGGTGCGGCCTTGCTGGCGGCGAACGGCAAGGTCTATCGCGGCTGTAACATCGAGAACGCCAGTTACGGCTTGACCGTCTGCGCCGAGCGGATCGCCTTTTTCAACGCGGTTTCGGCGGGTGAACGGCGCTTCGTCGCTATTGCAATCGCCAGCGACGGCGCGGCCACGCCCTGCGGTGCGTGCCGTCAGGTCATGGCCGAGTTTGCGCCGAACCTGAAGATTCTCGTGACTAACGCCAAGCGACACGGGTCAGTGAAAATGTTTCTCCTCGACGAACTGCTACCCAACCGTTTCTCGCTCTGATACTCTCGCGTCATGGCGACCGGACAGGAACCGACTCCAACGGAAGCGACATCCCAACAACGGACGGTCGTCGAGGTTTTTGACCGTTTCTCCGGCGACGCGTGGGATGCGCTTTATGACGAGAAGGGGTCGCAAGCCGACAATTGGAAGTTCATCCAGCGCAAGCTGCGCGTCGAGGAACTGCTCGCCAACGAAACACCCGGCCGACTTCTGGATGTCGGTTGCGGCACCGGCCCGATGGCGCCGACGTTCTTGCAACGCGGCTGGGAGTTCCACGGCCTCGACATTGCTCCGAAGATGATTGAACACGCCCGGAGGCGGTTCGCTAGCGACCTGCGCGCCAAGTTTTGCGTCGGCAAGATCGAGGAGGCAAACTTTGGATCGAACTACTTCGGCGCTGTCATCGCGATGGGACTACTGGAGTATCTCAACGACACGGAACTCGCCGCCGCCATGAAGGAAATGGCGCGCGTGCTCAAGCCCGGCGGCGTGATGATCATCAGCGTCATCCAGCCGCGCTCATTGGACTCCGTCATGCGCCAAGCGCTCGCTCTGCCGACGCGATGTTTGAAACCGATCTATATGAAGCTGCGCGGCAAGAAATTCGACCTCGACGCACTGGTGCATCGCCAGTTCTCCGTTGCCGAATTGGAGCGGATGATGGTAGATGTCGGCTGCGTCCGCGAAGACCACGCCTTCTACAATCTCGTGCCTCTCCCCTTCCCCTTCGACAAGCTTCTCCCGCGCCTCGCTCTGGCCGCCAGCCGTTGGGCCGAACCGAAGCAACACGATCACCTTCACTGGGCAGCGACCGCTTGCATGTTGAAGTCCCGCAAGAAAGGTTGAGCCAAAGTAGTCCTCACGCTCCGCGTGAGGATCGCCCTCGAAACCATCACGCGGAGCGTGAGGACTACTATTTCTGCTTCTCCTCCACCTTGTCCGAAACCTGCTGCTGCTGACCCGACTCCGGCAAGCGGTCGAATTCGAGCTTCGCCACCAACACCGTGTTCGCCAGTTCGTTCACCGGCAGCTTGCGCAACCGCAGATACGCCTTCTGCTCGACGTGGTCGCTCGGCGCCATCTCCATCGCGCACTCGATCGGTCGGCCCGTGTTCAGCAGCGTCGCTCGGCGCGGCGCGACGGTCATCGGCTTCAGTTTCACCGCCTCCGTCATCGGATCCTTGTGCATGATGACGTAGAGCGTGTTGTCGCGGCGCGTCAGCAGCACGTTGCGGTTCGTCGTGAAATGCGACGCAGGCGCCGTGCCTTCCAGCGATTCCTTCACGGTGCGATACCACTTGCCGATGCGGCGCAGGATGGCGGCGGCTTCGTTGGGAATCGTGCCGTCGCCTTTCGGGCCGACATCAAGCAGGTAGTTCGCGTCGCGAGCGAGATACTTCACGATGCTACGCAACAGATGCCGGTCGGTGTAGTAGTCCTCGTCCTTGCGATAGCCCCAGCTCTCGGAACCCACCGATTGGCACGCCTCGGTGCGCTTCTCGAAGCTCGGCAACTCCTCGCCGCCCTTGTCGTAATCGCGCTCCGGTGTGCCGAAGTCGCCTTCATCGTAGCCGCGATTGTTGATGACGGCTTTCGGCTGAAGTTTGCGGATCATGTCGTTGATGGAACGGTCCACGTGTTTGTCCACGTTCATGTCCCACCAGATGCCGTGAATCTCGCCGTAGTTGGAGCAAAGCTCGCGAACCTGTGCCTTGAGAAACCCCAGATACTTCATCAGGTCCGGCTCATCGCCGGGCTGCGGCGGCAGTTCGTGATGGCGGCCCTGGTTCGGATAATTCTTCTGATGCCAGTCGGCAATCGAGTAGTAGAGGCAGAGCGGAAAACCGCGGCGATGACAGGCGTCGGCAAGCATCCTGACCACATCCTTGCCGTAGAGCGTGTTCATCGTGTTGTAGGAAGTCAGCTTCGTGTCCCAGAGGCAAAAGCCGTCGTGGTGCTTTGTCGTGAGGCAGATGTATTTCATGCCCGCCGCCTCGGCGAGATCAAGCCACGCGTCGGGATTGTAGTTCACCGGGTTCCACTGCTTCGCGAGCTTGACGTATTCGGCGCGTGGGATGCGGGCGCGCCACTGCTCCTGCTCATGGAAACCGTGGATAGCGTAGAGGCCCCAATGGACGAACATGCCGAATCGCTTCTCAAACCACCAATCGCGCCCGTCGCCAAAGCGCGGGGCGGGTTTTGGAATCCGCGGCGGCTTGGCGATCTTGTCGCCTGCTGACGCAACCGCGACGTGACAGGGAACGTTAGGCAACGCCGACGCCGCCAGCGCGCCGGTGGTCGTCATGATGAAGTTCCTGCGGTTCATGATTTCTCGTCATCCGGCATCCATGACGCAACAGCAGAAGACGCGCGACGTTGCCGCCGTCCGCTCTGGTTTCCTACTTCGCCTTCACGTCGAAGCAGAAGATCAACTCCTGATCGCGGAGGTAAAGTTTGCCGTTGGCGACGACGGGATGCGTCCAGATTCTGCCCTTGGCGCTGCGCTGGGTCGTCTGCGGGTCGAGCGTGAAGCGGCCGTGCTCCTTCCAGCCTTTCGGCGACGCTTCGATCAACACGACCGTGGCAGGATTCTTGCCGTTGCTTTCCTCCAAACAATACAGCAGCCCTTCGGTGCAGCAGCCGATCGCGCCTTTGCCAAGCGCTTTTTTCTCGGCCCACACCTGCTCGCCGGTCTTGAAGTTCTGGCAGACCCAGCCGGCCCCGTCGGAGTAACCGTAGAGATGATCGCCGACCAGCACCACACCACCGTGATGGTTTTTTATGACAGTATTGACGTAAACGTCGCTGACTTGGTTGCCCGCAGCAACCTTCACCAGCTTGCAGCCAGCGTTGTAACCAGAAGCAACATAGACACAGCCGTCATGGAATATCGGCGTCGGAATGACCGCGACCTTGCCCGGCCACTCGGAGCGCCAGAGCAATTTCCCATCCGCCCCGCCAACGCCCGCCACACTCTGCATCGTCAACTGGATGTATTGGCGCGCGCCGTTGTGGTTGACTGCGATGAGCGACGAATACTGCGCCCCATCGGTGAACTCCTTCGACTGCCAGACCACATTACCGGTTATCTTGTCGAGCGCCGCGATCGCGCCCTGCGCGCCGCCCGGCGTGCAAACAACCAACTTCCCATCCACCAGCGGGGACTCGGTGTAACCCCATGTCGGCACCTTGCCGCCTAGTTCCTGCATCGTCTTCTTCCAAAACAGTTTGCCGCCGGCCGCGTCGCAGCAAACCAGCGTGCCCTGCCCGCCGAGCGCATACACGCGCCCTGCGTCCACCGTCGGCGTGCCGCGCGGGCCGTCACCCCAGTTGTTCGTCAACAGCGTTCCAATCTCAGCGCACCAGAGTTGCTTGCCAGTGTTTGCGTCGAGCGCAATCAGAAACTCCTTCCCATCGCGCGCGCCCATGGTGAACAGCTTGCCGCCGACGATGGAGAAACCGCTGTAGCCAAGACCGCCGTCCTTGTTGAGCCACACTTGCTTCGGCCCGTCTTTCGGCCATTGCTTAAGCACACCAGTCTCTTTGCTGATGTCGGTGCGGTCCGGCCCGCGCCACTGCGGCCAGTCATTGGCAGCAGCTTCACGGGGCATGAGCAACATGGCGAGTAACGAACTGAGGACGACGAGGCGAGTGATGTTCTTCTTCATAATTCCTGATATTCCATTCAACTGTTTGAACACAACGACCTGCGCATTTAATGCGACAACCGCCCGCGCTTCCAGCGAAATCATTGCGGGTGCCCCGCTTAAGTGGCATGAGCTTCCAAGCTCATGCATCTCCAGAAACAACGCGGCGAGCTCGCCCCACTTAAAATCGCGCCGAGCCGAGCCGCGGGTCGGACAGGTCGAGCCGATACATGATCTGGTTGTAGTCGTAGCGCGGCGTCGCAACCGGATTGCCGGAGAACGTCTCGGCGTAGGTGCCCTCGAAGTAGATGACACGCCCGCCGGCCTGGTCGAAGAGCGGATGCTGAACCGGATTGTAGAAGGTGTATTTATTGTGTGTGATGATCTTCTTCGCGCGCAGCCACGGGCCGGTCAACTCCGGCGCTTCCGCGTAGTAAACCTCGCCAAGGAACGACGGCCCGCCGCCCTGCGCGACAGCGATCATGATCCAGCGCTTGCGGAAGTCGTTCCAGCACACCGAGCCGTAGTGCATCGCCAGCGGCTTGCCGCTGTCCACGTCCACCGGCTGGAAGCGCGCCTCGGCCGGCTTCAGCTTGCCAGTCTTGATAAGCTCTCGTTCCGCGGCTGCGTCAACCGGCTTCGCTTCCCGCTTCCAACCGTCGCGCGTCCAGACCTCGTAACTCGCCGGGTCGGCAAGCCGCTTCCACTCCGCCTTCACGCGCGCCACAGGAAACGGCTCGCCGAAGTAGAACCAATCGCCGCTCGCGTCGCACCGACGGTTCGGATGGCCGCGCGGGCAGCGCACGCGGTCGCTGAGCGGAAACTCGACCACCTTCTTGAACTCGCCTTTCTCATCGTTGAACACCGCCAGCCCGTGATCGAGCATCTCGCCGAGTGACTTCATGTGCGCGTAGTGCGCCACAAGCCGCTCACGGCCGGCATCGTCGTTGACCGTCACGAAACCATCCAGCCACATCGGCCCGCTCTTGACGCCGAGCCGAGCCACCGGCCGGCTGAAACCGTCCGCGTCCACGAAGTATCGCAGGTTCACGCCGTCGCTCGGATTCAGCCCGCCCTTCTCCGGCAGGTCACTCGTCGCGCCTGCCATCCAGTAGTGGCCGAGCGGATACTTCAGCCGATTCGTGTCGCCCCAGAACCAAAAGAGCTTCCCACGATACCGCGCCACTTGCACCGAATCCTGCCCGGCGACTTGCCCGCTGCCGAGCGGCTCCGCGAGCGGTGTTTTCTCGCCGAGGAGCACACTGTCGCGATAGATGCCTTCGCCCGTGATGCGGTAGAGACGTTCGGCGATGTTGAGCCGCTTGATCTTGATGACGGACTTGCCGCCCGGCTCGATCTTCAACCGTGTGCCCGCGAAGCCGAAGCCGTCCTTGGGAAACTCGTAGCCGTGACTGCGGACGTGGAAGAACACTGTCTGTCCCGCAAGCCCCGGCTCGCCAAACGCGACGCGTCCGGCGCTGTCGGTGATGAAGCGCAGGTGATTGACGGTCTCCAGTTCCACCAACGGCACGCCGCGGCTGGCCTGTTCGTCCACAACCTGAATCTGGAAATAGTCGGACGGGGCGGCGTGGAGGGAGAGAATTGAAAACCACGGAAGACACAGAACACACGGAAGAAGGAACAACCGGAAGTTCATCTCTGCGCTTTCCCTTTCCGTGTATTCCGTGGTTCACCCCCGCTTCCATCGCTCGGCGGGAAATGCGGCGGCATCCACGCCGGCAGCTTCTTGATCTCGTCGAGCGCCGACTGCGACACCGGAACGCCCCACGCTTGAAAGAACGGGCCGAGATTCTTACCGGCGACCTTCGAGAACCGCACCATCCACTGGTCGCGCTTCTCGTCATCGTTCTTCGGCAAATCGTCCTTCGGCGCGGCGCGATACTCCGCAAACACCTTCTTGAAAGCGTCCCAGCCGAAAGCGTCCTGCAATTGCACATACATCGAGAGCGCGAGAAATGGCTCCTTCTTCCAGAAATCGAAACTCTTGCCGTTGGCCACATGCTTCGCGTAGTTCTTGGCAATCTCATCGAAGCCGACGCGGCCCTTCGCGGGCTTCACGCCGCAGAGTGCGTCGAAGACATACACCGAGAAAATGTTGCACGTCACCTCGCCAGCGCCATCGAACGTCCAGTGGCCGCTCTGGTGATTGTGGCCCAGTTCATGGAAGATGCCCCAGTTGCCTTTCAGCAGCGACTCCTTGCTGGTGAAGTTCTTTGGCTGATCCATCCACGTCATGATCGGATAACCAGCGTGCATGTAGCCGGCAGAAATCTGTTGGTCGCACACCACGCGCTCCGGCCGGCGGCGCTCGGCGGCGGTGCCGGCCAGGTCATCCTCCAAATCCACGATTCGTTCCCACACCTTCATCAATGCGTCCGGATCGTCGAGCGTGCGCACGAACGACGACGGAACCGTCAGGATCAGCTTCGAGCACTCCAGTTCCGCCCACGGTGCCGGTTCCTTGCGGAGGCAGTCTTTCCAATCCATCGGCTTCGTCTTGCCGAGCACGAAATACGGCGCGGCGACCGCTCCACTGACCTTGACCGCCACCTCGCCGAGGTCGCACTTGTCCGGCACCTCGATGTAGATCAAGCCGCCGAACATGCTCGCTGCCTTGGTTATCGGCATGGCGAGTTGAACACGCGTCGAAATCTCCGGGAAACGGTCCCACTTGTCCAGATTCCAGAGGCTGTCGCTGTGCGCGCCAATCCGCAGCCAAAGTTTCTTGCGCGCCGCCGATTCCGAAATCTCCACCGTCACCACGCCGCCGGCTGGCGCGTAGAGACCGGTGCTGTGCCACGCAGGAACGCTTGTATCGAGCGTCAACGAACGCGCCACGCGCGGCGTGTTTGGCGGCACCTCGCCGGGGAAGTTCTTCGCAGCAGGATGTTCCTTCACCTGCTCCGGCGGCAGGATTTTCGCCGTCATCGTCTGGAACGTCGCCGCCAGCCGCGGGCTGAGGTCGCTCTTTTTGATCGGCGTCTTCGGCGTCGGCAGCACTTTGACCTTGTCGTCGCCAGCCAGCTTCGCGAGCTTCGGCAGGAACCTCGTGTCGTTGGGTGGCAACGCGCGCGCGGCTGCGGAGATCGTCGCCGAGGCTTGGATCACGTCATCGGCACTGAGTTGGAACCGGCCCGCCATGTGTTCGAGCGTGTAGTGCAGCGCCAGCCCCGCATGCACCGTCGTCGGTAGCCGCTCGCCCGCTACGAAGCCGCGCGAGCCGGTGTGTTCGGTCGTGCCCTCGCCCCACACCATGCCGGTCGGAACGAGCAGCTTGTTGCCGGAAAACTCCGTCTTCAAATCCTTCCCGGGATTCAACTGCGCCCAGCCCCAACCGCACGACGCCGTGATCAAGCCGCCGCCGCCTTGCACGAACTTCACGACCGTCTCCACGTCCTTGTCGGAAAGACTGTGCGCGTCGGACACAAGCACCTGGACCGAGTTCAGACGGCGCAGGTCCGCATCGGCTACCTTGAATCCGTGTTTGTCGAAGAACTCGGTGAGACCGCCTTTGCGGTAGAGCGCGACATGCAGCTTCGCTCCCGTCGCCTGCGCGCGACCACCCGCGGCCCAGCGTGCGGCGTTGGCCATCAGCGCCGCCGTGTCCGCCGTCGCCAGCGCCTCCGCGCCGAAGTAGCCGTTGTGACTGAACGCCACCACGCGACCATTGCCAAACCGCGCCGCTCCCACCACCGGTCCCGACGACTCCTTTCCTGTTCCGCCGACCACGACCGGAAAAGCCGCATCGCCAAAGACACACAACGTTCCCGGTGCGCCCGGCGCGGCGATCTCATGCACTCCGTCAAGCAGCGCGGCAAGGTCCGCCTTCAGCGTGCTCGCCTTCGCCGGAGCAGCCGGAATTCTCGCTGCCGCCGCGCTTGCGTATGAAGGTGCGAAGAAAAGGATCGCGGTAGCTGCCAAGAGCGATGTTGTTCGCATGACGGTCGGCGAACATGCCTTAGCAAACCATCTGCGTCAATGTCTCTCCCAAGCTGTCCCCAAAATGCTTTGACCATAGCACTGGTGTTGTCGAAGATAGACCTCGTGGAAGCCGTGCATATCATCCAACCGAATCCGCTCTGGATCGTGCCGTTCGGGGCGCTGCTCCTCTGCATCGCACTGATGCCGTTCATCGCGCCGCATTGGTGGCACCGACGCTATCCGTGGATCGCCGTCGGCCTCGGTGCGCTCACCGTCGGCTATTACGTCTTCGGCCTGCACAACGGCATGCGGATGCTGCACTCGCTCCACGAATACGTCAGCTTCATCGCCCTCATCGGTTCGCTCTTCGTCGTCTCCGGCGGCATTCACATCAACGTCCGCGGTGAGTCCACGCCGATGGCCAACGTCCTCTACCTGCTCGCCGGCGCGCTGCTGGCCAATGTCCTCGGCACCACCGGCGCTTCGATGCTGCTGATCCGGCCGTTCCTGCGCACCAACAAATACCGACTCACGACCTACCACGTCGTCTTCTTCATCTTCATCGTCAGCAACGTCGGCGGCTGCCTCACGCCGCTGGGCGACCCGCCGCTGTTCCTCGGCTACCTGCGCGGCGTGCCGTTCTTCTGGGTCGCGGAACAATGCTGGCCGATGTGGGCGTTTGCCGTTGGCGCGCTGCTGGCGGTGTTCTGGGTGATTGACTATCGCAACTTCCTGCGAGCGCCGCGGGCTGTGCGCGCTAAAGAGACGGCGCACGAGGAATGGCGCTTTGATGGGATGCACAACGTCTTCTTCCTGCTGCTGATCGTCGTCGCGGTGTTCATCCAACAACCGCCGTTCGTGCGCGAGGCGTTGATGGTCGTCGCGGCAGTCGGCTCCTACTTCACAACGAAGAAGCCAGTGCATGAGGCCAACGACTTCAACTTCGCGCCACTGAAGGAGGTTGCGTTCCTCTTCGTCGGCATCTTCGCGACGATGGTGCCGGCGCTGGATTGGCTGGAGTTGAACGCACGCCAAGTTGGCATCCAGACCGCCGGCCAGTTTTACTGGGGCAGCGGCGCGCTCTCCGCCGTGCTCGACAACGCCCCGACCTACCTCTGTTTCCTCTCCGCCGCCATCGGCCTCTTCGGCGACAGCGGCGTCACCACGCCAGCCCAGCTCGTCGCCGCCAATCACCTTTACCTCGTGGCCATCAGTGTCGCGTCGGTTTTCTTCGGCGCATGCACCTACATCGGCAACGGCCCGAACTTCATGGTCAAGAGCATCGCCGACCATGTGAAGGCCCGCACGCCGAGTTTCTTCGGTTACGTCTTCTGCTACGTCGTCCCAATCCTGCTGCCGGTGTATGCCGTGGTATGGTGGATTTGGTTCAAGTAATGGTGCCTACGCCCTGATCACTTCCACCGAGCAATGCGCCCGCGACGCCACCCACTGCGATACTGAGCCGAGGATTTTCTGCAAGCGCGTGTGCCCGTGCGCGCCGACGAATACACAGTCCGCGCCCCAACGCTCCGCCTCGTGGAGAATCTCCCGCCGCGGATCGCCCCGCCTCACGATCGGCGCGGCCAGCAATCCCGCAGCGCGCAGTTTGTCCGCCGCAGCCGTGGCAAACTCCCGCAACCGCGCCTCTTCTTTCTCGTAATCCTCCGGCATCAACCCCGACACCGGCGGACATTCTGAGGAGGAAAATATCGCCACGTTCACGACGTCGGCGAACGCCACCACATGCGCCGCCGTGCCCACCGGCCACGCCCGCTCTGCAATGCGGCTGACTGTCAAGTCGCTGTGGTCCGAACCGTCCACACCCACCACGAGCCGGGGCGGCGCCACGTCCTCCGCAAACAGTCCGCGCGCGATGCGCACCGAACAGTTCGCTTCCGTCGCCACGCGCTGCGACGTGCTGCCGAGCACCATCCGGCCCAGCGCGCTGCGGCCATGCGAACCGACCACAATCAGGTCGGGCTTGAACTTCTCCGCCTGCTTGAGAATGCCCCACCACGGCGCGTCGTGGCACGCCACCGCGCTGACCCGCCAGCCGGTAAAGCGCTTCTGCAACTGCGCCGCCGCTTGTTGGGCCAGCGCCAAAGCATGCTCCTCCGTTTCGATCGCATGCGCCCGGGATGTCCGAACCGACGGCGGCAGCATCTCCGCGGCGGCCGCAACCTCGCTGGCCGGCGGCGGCAGCCACACGTCCGCCACTGAGACGACCAACGCCTCAGTCTCGCGAGGAAAACCGGCCCGCTTCAAGTCGTTCAGCGCCGCCCCGGCACACTGCGATCCGTCATAAGCGATCAGGAGTTTCATAGTCTTTTTCATGGTTCGTTCCTCCGATTGTCGGTCGCGCGACGCCGGCGCAACCATTTCTCCAGTTCCACAGCAAAGAAAATTACGCTCGCCAGCGCCATACACAAGCCAAACTCTGCCGCGCTCAGCGCCACCGTCTTGAACACGCGCTGGAACGGCGGCAGGTAGATCACCGCCAGTTGGAACGCGAACGACAGCGCCACAGCGGCCGCCAGCGGCTTGTTCGACATCAACCCTTGCGTGAACAACGACTGGCGCCACGAGCGAATAGCCAGCGCGTGTGCCAGTTGGGCAATCGTGACGATCGTGAACACCATCGTCTGCCAGTGCGGATTGCCGGCCTGCCATTGGCAGTAACCCGTCACCAAAGACAACAGGCTCATCAGCACTCCCACCCACGCGATGTGCCAGCCCATGCCCTCCGAAAAAATGCCCGCCCCAACGCGCAGCGGCGGTCGTCGCATCACATCGCGCTCCGGCGGCTCCACGCCGAGCGCCAGCGCCGGCAACCCGTCAGTCATCAGGTTCATCCACAGGATTTGCAGCGGCAACAACGGCAGCGGCATGCCGGCCAGCGGCGCGAGCAACATCAGCCATATCTCCGACGCGTTGGTCGTGACGATGTATTTGATAAACTTGCGGATGTTGTCGTAGATGACGCGACCCTCGCGCACCGCCGCGACGATAGTGGCGAAGTTGTCGTCCATCAGCACCATTGCGGAGGCTTCCTTCGCCACATCCGTGCCAGTGATCCCCATCGCCACGCCGATGTCGGCCTTCTTGATCGCGGGTGCGTCGTTGACGCCGTCGCCGGTCATCGCCACCACTTGCCCGCGCGTTTGCAGCGCCTCGACAATCCTGAGCTTGTGCGCGGGCGCAACGCGCGCATAGACCGACACCTCGCCGGCGAGTTTCTCCAGTTCGGCAGCCGACAGACGCTCCAACTCCGCCCCCGTAACCGCTCGGCCGTCGCCGGCGATGCCCAACTCGCGAGCGATCTGCATCGCAGTCAGCGGATGGTCGCCGGTGATCATCACCGGCCGGATGCCCGCGCTGACACACGTCTGCACCGCATCGCGCGCTTCTGCCCGAAGCGGGTCCATCATTCCAATAAAGCCGGTGAAGATGAGATCGCGTTCCAGCAGGGCCATGTCCGGCTTGCCGGGCAACTCTGCCAACGGTCGAAACGCCACGCCGAGCACGCGCATCCCGCGCTGCGCGAGCCGGTCGTTTGCCGCCTGAATCTGCTCGCGCCGCGCGTCGTCGAGCGGTTCAGCCCGTCCGCCGGACCATACGCGCGACGACACCTCCAGCAACGATCCAACAGCGCCCTTGGTGAATGCGACGAGGGGCGCATCTTCAAATAATCCGCCAAGATTCAATGCCCCGGGTTCCTTTCGATGCACCGTCGTCATCCGTTTGCGCTCGGACTCAAACGGCACCTCCGCCACGCGCGGCAGCGCCCGTTCGAGTTCGATCTTCCGCAAACCGCACTTTGCCGCTGCCACCACCAGCGCCGTCTCCGTCGGATCGCCCACGACTCCCGCCGCATCCAGCACCGCATCGTTGCAGAGCGCCGCGCCCGCCAGCAAGAACTCGAACTCCGGCCGCTCGCGCACCCCAGCCTCGCTGAGCGTCGCCGCGTCCATCTGACGACCGGCGACCTCGACCACCGCAACCGTCATCCGGTTTTCCGTCAACGTGCCGGTCTTGTCCGAACAGATCACCGTCACCGAGCCGAGCGTCTCGACGGCGGGGAGCTTGCGGATCAACGCGCGGCGCTTGAGCATTCGCTGCGCGCCGAGTGCCAGCGCGATGGTTACCACCGCAGGCAAACCTTCCGGCACCGCCGCCACTGCCATGCTCACCGCCGTCAGGAACAGCACCGTCAACGGCTCCCCTCGCAGCAGACCGAGCGCGAACACCACCGCCACAATCACCAGCGCCACGACCGCCAGGACTTTACCGAGATGATCGAGCCTCCGTTGCAACGGCGTCGGCTCGCGTTCGACGGTCTGGATCATCGCCGCGATGCGACCCAGTTCCGTCTCCATGCCCGTTGCGGTCACGACCGCCGTGCCGCGACCGTAGGTGACGACCGTGCCCATAAACGCGGCGTTGATCCGGTCGCCCAACGGCGCATCGGCGGGCACCTCGGCGCGAGCGTCTTTCTCGACCGGCACCGACTCGCCCGTCAGCGCGGCCTCCTGCACGCGAAGGTTGGCGGTCTCGACGAGCCGCGCGTCGGCAGGGATGAAGTTGCCCGCCTCGACCAATACAATATCGCCCGGCACCAGCGCGGTCGCGGCAATTTCCCGCAAACGCCCGTCGCGTCGCACGCGCACGGTCGGTGCGGCCAGTTGCTTCAGCGCCGCCATGGCCTTCTCGGCCCGATTCTCCTGCGTGAAGCCGAGGATGGCGTTGAGGATGATGATCGCAAGGATGGCACCCGCGTCCACGAACTCGCCGAGCGCCGCCGAGATGACCGCCGCGATAATAAGGATGACGACCATCGTGGCGGTGAACTGCTCCCACAAGATGCGCCACGGGCTTTTGCGGCCGCGTTCGACGAGCTGGTTCGGCCCGTGCTGTGCGAGCCGGCGGGCGGCTTCGGCTTCGGTCAAACCGCGGACAGGGTCGGCGACGAGTTGTTGGAGCACCGCGGCGAGGTTCTGACCTGTCTGCGGAGAGGTCGTTGCAGTCATTGCGGCAATCTTCCCCGCTCCAGTGCTGCTGTCAATGCCGTAACGCCGGCTCAAGAATCAACACGAGATTGGTTTGCCTTGTGGCTTTTCTTCCGCGCTGCGGCTAAAAATGAGGCGATGTCTCTTTCGGACCTTAAACAACCGCTTCACATCGGCAACCTCGCGCTGCCGTCACGGTTCTTTCTGGCGCCGCTGGCGGGCTATACCAACCTCCCCTTCCGCCTCGTCGCGCGCCCGCTCGGCGGCCTCGGCCTCGCCACCACCGACCTCGTCAACGCCCGCTCGCTCATCGAGAAGCGCCGCCAAGCCCTGGAACTGATCGAGACCCGCCCCAAGGACCAGCCGCTCGCCGTGCAAATCTTCGGCACCGTCAAAGAGGAACTCTGCGCCGCCGCGCAGCTTCTCCAGTCCATCGGCGTCAGCATCGTGGACCTCAACATGGGTTGCCCGGTCCACAAAGTCGTTCGCGGCGGCGGCGGCTCCGCCATGATGCGCGAGGCCGACAAGACCGTCGCGCTCGTCCACGCGCTCGTCGAGAGCGTGAAGATTCCCGTTACCGTGAAGATGCGGCTCGGCTGGGACGACGAGAACATCTCCGCGCCGTTCTTCGCGCGCGAGTTCGAGCGGGCCGGTGTCGCCGCTGTCACCATCCACGGCCGCACCCGCGCGCAAGGATTCAGCGGCAGCGTCAACCGCCCTGGCATCCGCGCCGTCGTCGAGGCCGTCGAGCGCATCCCGATCATCGGCAACGGCGACATCCGCACCGTTGAGGACGCGCGGACGATGTTCGCCGAGACCGGCTGCGCCGCCATCGGCATCGGGCGCGGCGCGCTGCTGAACCCGTGGATCTTCCGCCAGTGCGAAGCCGCGCTGGTCCGCGGTGAACCCGTTGTGACGACGAGCTACGCGGAGCGGATCAACTTCATGGTCAGCCACTACGAGATGTTGCAGAGCTTCCGCGGCGAACGGGTCGCGTGCATCCAGTTCCGCAAAATGTCGCGCTGGTATGGCCGCTCGCTCCGCATTCCCAAGGCGACCCAGCACCGCCTCGTCATGCTCAAGGACGCCGCCGGATTCCACGCCCTCGTCGCCGAGTTGCGCACCATGACGCCGCGCCCCGAGACGCAGTCCGCTCGTGGCGAGCCGACCATCCCCGTTCCCTCCAAGCCCAACGAACGCTGGTAAACCGCGTTAATCGCTGACGCCGCTGGCGTCGGCACCAGTGCGAACACCAACGCCGTCCAACTGCTCGACTCCGTTGAGTAAATGTTCGACTAGAACGACAGAACGCCTTAATTTACTGCCATGAAACTGCCACCTTTGACGGCTGTTATTGAACGCGGAGAGGATGGATGGTTTGTGGCCACCTGTCCGGAACTGGACATTGTGAGCCAGGGCGAAACCCCGGAGCACGCGGAGGCGATGATCAAGGAGGCGGTGGAACTCTGGCTGGAATGCGCGAGCGAGGAGGAGGTGGCGCGGCGTCTAAACAGCCAGCGGCGGATTGCGGTGAAGCCCTTGGAGTTGTCCCATGCCTAAGCTGCGCGTCTTCTCAGGCGCGGAGCTTTGCGATCTGCTGGCAAAACAGGGATTTGAGCGTGTGCGGCAGCGGGGCAGCCATGTCATCATGCGCCGGGGAATCGCTTCATTTCCCGTTCCCTTGCACCGCGCGGTGGACCGGGGCACGCTGCGGGCGATCATCCGCCAGAGCGGGCTGCCGCGGGAGCTTTTCATGGCCTGAGCGTGCCTGTTATCGGAATCGGTTCCTGATTCTTGAGGGATTCACCGCCGACCATCGGCTGGTCACGGAGATTGTAGCAAGCCGCACCCAGTCAGCCGGCGGCGAAGAAACCTGATAAAACTTCTTGTGCTTCTTGTGCCATTTTGTGACTTAATGCTCCCATGCTTTGGTGTGACCAGTTAGCTCAAAAGATCGAAGGACCGCAGACCATCAACGACTCGAAGACGCCGTCGGGACGGGTGCACGTCGGCGCGTTGCGCGGCGTCATCATCCACGACGTGATGTTCCGCGTGCTGAAGGAGCGCGGCGTGCCCGTGCGCTACATCTACGGCGTGGACGATTACGATCCGGTGGACGAAATCCCCTACGGCCAGCGCGAGCATTTTGAGAAATACCTCGGCGCGCCACTCTGCAACACGCCGCCGCCCGCCGGCTCCGACGCCACCGACATGGCCGAGCATTTCATCCGCGAGTTTTTTCAGGTGTTCGAGGAACTCGGCGTGAAGGTCGAGACCTACAGGATGCGCGACATCTACCGCTCCGGCAAGTTCAACGGGCCGATTGATACCATCCTCCGCAACGCCGACAAGGTCCGTCGCATCTACAAGGAAGTCAGCGGCTCGGAGCGGGCCGACACGTGGTTCCCGTTCCAGACCGTCTGCGAGAAATGCGGTCGCATCGGCACCACCGAGGTCACCGCCTACGACGGCAAGGAAGTCACCTACACCTGCCGGCCCGATCTGGTGAAGTGGGCGCGCGGCTGCGGCTACGCCGGCAAGGTCTCGCCGTTCGACGGCCGCGGCAAGCTGCCGTGGAAACTCGAATGGCCCGCGAAGTGGACCACGTTCCCCGTCACCATCGAGGGCGCGGGCAAGGACCACAGCACCAAGGGCGGCTCGCGCGACGTCTCGGAGCATTGCCTGCGCGAAATCTTCGGCACCAAACCGCCGATGAACATCCCCTACGAGTTCTTCCTCGTCGGCGGCGCGAAGATGAGCTCCTCGCGCGGCGTCGGCGCGTCGGCGCGTGACATGGCGAATTTCCTGCCGCCGGAAGTGTTGCGGTTCCTGATGACCAAGCCGCAGCCGAAACATCCGGTGAACTTCTCGCCCGACGAGATCTATATCACCAAGCTCTTCAACGAATTCGACCGCTACCACTGGCGGACTTATCACGATGCGAAGGCGCAGGAGCCGGACAAGCGGCTCTATCTGCTGTCGGAGATCGCGCCGGAAGGCAACTTCCACGACGCGAACTTTCAACTCGTCGTGACGCTCGTGCAGATGCCGCACCTCAACCTCGTCGCCGAGATCGAGAAACGCAAAGGTTCCAAGCTGACGGAGCTGGAACTGAAGCATCTCAACCGCCGCATCCAATCCGCCAAATACTGGCTGGAGAACTACGCAACCGAGGAAGAGAAGACGAAGTTGCAGGATTCGCTGCCGGCCCGCGCGCAGCAACTCTCGCAGACCCAGCGCGCGTTCCTCGACATGCTGGCCGACGCATTGCCCGGCACGGCGTGGGAAGATGAGCCGCTCCAGCACAAGATCTTCGAAATCGAGCGCCTCGTGCCCATCGAGTATCCCGTCGGCTTCCAGGCGATCTACCGCGTCCTGCTCGACCGCGACAGCGGACCGAAAGCCGGTAATCTGCTGGCGTTTCTCGACAGCGGCTTCGTGCTGAAACGGCTGAAGGAACTGACGTCCGACAAGCCGGTTTTCTGGCGCGAGAGCAGCCTGACTGAAGACGCGTTCGAGCAATGGCTCACGAAGGAGAAGACGCACGTCAAGTCCGCCACGGCCCGCGCCGATTTCGCCAACGGCGTCGGCGTGGCCGAGTTCACGGTGACGATGGACGACGAGAAGACTCACGCGAAGCGCGTGATCACTGAACCATGTGAATCCGCTGCCTGTGCGGTCGCCTACGGAAATCGCCTGACCGAGCAACTAGCCGGACTGACGGGCGTCGCCATCCAGTTCAACGGCTAAACCTGACCAGCGCATGCATCGCGCAAAGCTCCGTTAGGAGCGTCATGTCTATAGAAACGCGTCACAATCACGAATCAGCTCCGTAGGAGCGACATGTTTTATGGCTAACACCTACACGCAAATCTACGTTCAGGTGGTTTTTGCCGTCCAAGGCCGGCAGAATCTGATTTGCCCTGAACACAAAGAAGAACTACAGAAATACATCACCGGCATCATCAGCGGGCAGAAACAAAAACTGCTCGCCATCAATTGCGTGCCGGACCACACGCACATCCTGATTGGGATGAAGCCGGACATGGCCCTCTCGAATCTTGTTGGCGACATCAAAGCCGGCTCGACAAACCACATCAACAGAAGCCGTTGGGTCGCGGGCAGATTCTCGTGGCAAGAAGGCTTTGGTGCTTTCTCCTACGGCCATTCGCAGTTGGACACGGTCATCCGTTACATCCAGACTCAAGAGAAGCATCACGCACGGCTAACATTCCAGGAGGAATACTTCGCTTTTCTGGAGAAGTTCCGAGTGCCGTATGATGAGCGATATGTGTTCAAGCCAGCCGAATAAGAATACAGCCGACCACGAACATGTCGCTCCTACGGAGCTTCCACAATTAGCGGCATGATTACTATAAACATAACGCCCCTAACGGGGCTTGGGGTTCAACATAATGTCAACCTGCGCCGTAGGCGCGGCATGTTTATAGAATCAAACCCAGAACAAACAAGCTCCGTAGGAGCGACATGAACAGGGCCGCACAAACACAGCATCCAACCAAAGACATGCCGACACGGTATATCCTCGGCACCGATTCCGCCGCCGCGCACCGGCTGCGCGTGCTCGATGAGGTCTATCACCAAACAACCGTGACGTTGTTGGAGCGGGCCGGGCTGCGCGAAGGCTGGCGCTGCGCTGACATCGGTTGCGGCACCGGTCTGGTGACACTGACGATGGCTGAGCGCGTCGGAACTGCCGGGCGAATCATCGGCGTTGATGAAGCAGGAACTTTCGTTGACGAAGCACGCCAATCCGCCGCCGAGCGCAAACTGAAGAACACCGACTTTGTCTCCGGCGATGCTTACGCGCCTCCCCTGCCCTCCGCGCAATTCGATCTCGTTTACGCCCGTTGTCTGCTGTCGCACTTGGACAATCCGCTGCGGGCGTTGCAAGCAATGGTCTCGCTAGCGCAACCGGGCGGCTGCGTCGTCGTCGAAGACATTGATTGCGGCGGCGTCTTCGCGCATCCGGAAACGCCGGCGTTAATGCGGCATCTTGACCTCTACCAGCGCGCGGTTCGGCTCAACGACGGCGATCCGCTTATTGGTCGCAAGTTGCCGAGACTATGCCGCAACAGCGGCTTGACCGACGTGCGATACGAGGTCGTCCGTCCCGCTGAGCCGACCAAAGCGGTAAAGCGGCTTTACCCGCTGACGCTGGCGTGCTTGAAACCGGCGATTGTCGAATCCGGACTGGCGGCTGCCAGCGAAGTGGATGCGCTCGTCGCCGAACTCAACGCGATGGCGGACGATCCGGCCGCAACAGTTTCCTCCTGCCCGATGGTCCAAGTTTGGGCGCGCAAATCCTGACCGGCCGCGCTACGCTGCGGTCATGATCTACCGATGGTTCTTCCTAACCGTCTTCTCGGCGTCATTCGCTCACGCCGCGCCTTCCCTAGTAGAACAAACCACTGACGATGTCCGCATTGTGCGGGACGACATCGGCCAGTGGGGCGGCGCTTCGGCTGGCATGACACATCAGAACAGCCCGCGCTACCAAGCGAAAAAGATCCTCGACCTCGCCGCGGTGTCGGAAGCGGCGTGGGATGCGGCGCGCGAGGTGCGGCTGTCGGCGTTCTTCTGTGTGCGCGACTTCTCGCTCCCGTCGCTCGGCAAAGCCAACGGGCTGGACGAAGCGTTTGAGATCGTCGTCAACGGCAAGGTCCACACGTTTCCGAACAACGGCGGCGCGCCGGTCTATGCGGACGGCAAGCCGATGGCGATGGCGTGGTTCGATTTCGATTTGCCGAAGGAGGAGTTCGTTCGCGGAACAAACGAAGTCATCTTCCGAAAAGCAGCGACGACGAAAGCAAAGGCGGACGATTACCTCTACCTCGGCATAGACAACAGCGCACCGCGTGGAAACAGCCTTCTCAGCCTCGACGGCGGCAAGACGTGGTCCGACAAGCAACTCAACACCATCGGCGCGCGCGGCGAATACATGGTGCGACTGGTCTTGCTCGGCGGCGAGCGGAAGTTCGAGAGCGCATGGCGGCCGGCCTCGGCGCCCGCTCTGAGCGATCCGGCAAGCGCCATCCTTTATGCCGGGACGCATGACGGTGAGGCGCGGCTGGAGTGGGAGCGTTCACGGCTCGACCTGTCACAGCCGGTGACAGCGGTAGTCGAGACGGCCGGCGCGGCGAAGTTCAAGCTCCGCTGGCTCGATGCGGACGGCAAACTGTTGCCGCCTGTCAGCGGCGTCGGGCCGAGATTTGAAACGACGCTGAAAGGCAAGCCGACGAGCGGCGTCGTGGTGGACACTGCTGTCCAGTCACTAACCGTCCGTGGCGTGCGCGGCTATCACGCTGTGGAAGCACCAATCAACATCTGCCCGCCCATCGCGCAACCCGCCGGAAAACCGGCGAAGCGCAAGCCTGCCTGCCGTGTCGAGAAAGACGGCGTGCTGCTGGAGAATGCCACGCTGCGGTGCCGGTTCAGTCTGGACGCAACCAAGGAACGGCGGTTTGCAAGCGCCGGCGTTGACACACACGATGCGGCGGTTGTAAACCGCCGCTCCTTGGATGCCCACAACCTCAAGCTCGTGTCCATCTTCAATGAACTGGCGAACGCCGAAACCGTCCGCCAGCCGGACAGACTCGACCTTTTCCTCGTCGAGATCGGCACCAACCACTTCTCCGCCGCACGCGACTTCGAATGCTGCTCGTTGTGGGCAGACGGTCGCAACGGTTTCGCAGCGGAGTTGTTTCTGCCCGCACATTCCTTGGCCGCCACGCTGACCGGCTCGATTGGCGCGGATGGATTGCGGCTGGGACTCACGCTCGCCAATCGCGGCCCGGCGACGCTCGACTTCAAGGTCGCCTTCCCGCATCTCGCCGGCCTTGCGCTCTCCAGCGATCCGGCGAGCGACTACTACTTCTTCCCGCGCGGCGGCGGCATCATTGCGGATCGGCCGGCGCTAATTCGCCAAGGCTATGGTGATCATCAAGCGCTCTACCAGGTCATGGACTTGTTCAGCCCGTCGCTCGGCGCGGGATTATCGGTGCGCACCGACGACACTGACGGGCGATACAAAATCTTCGCGCTGAACAAGCATCTGCCCGGGCGCTCGCCGGTCCAGACGCTGACGCCGTTGTGTCCGACGAAGCCGGAGTTCCAGTTCAGCAACACCTTCGAGCAGGTCACCGGCACGAGCCTCGCGATGGAATACCTGCGCCGGACACGCGGGCCGGGTGGGACGTTCACGCCATCGCCGGTCGTCATTGCCGCGCACACGGGCGACTGGAAAACGCCGATGAAAGACTACGCGGCGTGGGCGCATCGCGTCTGGAAGTTCCGGCCGCATCCGTCACGGCTCGACAATGTCGCCACGATGATCGCCGTCGGCTGGGGGCGCGATTTGTTGTTCAAGGACGGCAAATACCGCTCTGACTTCCTCAAGCCGGGCCGTGATTGCCTGGAGTTGATGTCGTGGTGGGAATGGTCGCCGCTGGGGCCGTGGAACACGCCGTTCGACAAGCTCAAGGAGAAGATCGGTGAGGCGAGCTACACACGATGGCTGCCGTATTTCGTCAAAGACCCGGTGACGGGCCAGACGATGTGGAATAACCAGCCCGGCGATTACGACGGCTACAACGCGCGCTTCGGCGGTCTGCCGGCGTTCCGCAAGGCGGTGGAGGATTACAAAAGGAGCGGCTCGCTCATCACGCTCTACACAGATCCGTTTCGCTTGGACGAGAGCTGCAAGACGGGCCGGGAGCACGGCAAGGAGTGGGGCGTGGTCCTACCGAATGGCGAGCTTTCCAGAGGCTACGAGGTCTGGAACCCGTGTCACGATCTCCCAGAGGTCCGTCAGTGGGCAGCCGATGCGATGGGCCGCGTGATACGCGAGACGGGCGCGGAGGGTATTCGCCTCGACGAATACGGCCACCGCGGCTGGGCGTGCCACAGCCCGTCGCACAAGCACACGTTCGCAGAGCCGGGCTGCACGGAATGGCAGCGCGCCACCGCCGAAGCCACGAAGATGGTCCGCGCGGCGATGGACAAGGCGAACCGACGCTCCGTGCTGACGACGGAGCATCCGGGTTACGACTACCTGATGCAGTATCTCGAAGGCTGCATCACCTACGATCTCACGGTGCAGGCGACGCCGTTGCGCCCGCTGGAGTGCAACACGCAGCGGTTTTATTTCCCTGAATGCAAAGCCTACGAGTTGGACCATCGCGGCGCCGACCGTGACTGCCACAAGCGGCTCTGGAACATGGTCGCTTCGTTCGGCCGGGAGTTTCCGCCGCCGATCTACGCAATCTTCAAGGAACATGCCGACGTCCTCCGCAGTCGCGACTCTGAGCCTTTGGTGCCGACGCTGATGCCGCTGGTTTATGCAAACCGGTTCGGTTCAGGCAAGAAAACGCTCTGGACGCTCTACAACGCCACCGGCCACACCGTGGACGGTCCGGTGCTGGAAGTGAACGTGGCGAAGGGACAACGCTTGGTTGAGCTATTGAGCGGCGAAGAGTTGGCGAAAGGCGCCACCGGCAGACAACGGATCAGCTTGTATCTTCCGCGTAGCGGTGTGGCCTGCATCGCGCGGCTCAGCAGCAAGACTACGGGCGCGTCGGCTCCTTCCCATTAACGGGCGCATCTTCCGAGAAGTCCAGCGAGACAGGGCTGGCGCGGAAACCGCGCGTCAGCAGCGCGAGATAGATGATGCCCGCCAGCAACCATGCGCCGCCAGCAATCTGCGCGACGCGCGACAGGTTCAGCCAAATGATGAGGCAAAAGACGAAGCCGGCGGCTGGCACGACGAAATCCATGAACCATCGGCGCGTGTGGCCCTCCCGGCGACGGATGCCGTATTCCCAAAACGCGGCGGCATTGACGCCGAGGAAGCCGAGGAACGCGCCGAAGTTCAGCACTTCCGCAGCCCGTTCGTAGCTGATGAGCCACGCGCCGAGGAAACTCAGAACGCCGAGCAAGGTGATGTTGAATGCCGGAATGCCGCGCTTCGCGTCCAGCCGGCCGAACAGACTCCGTGGCAACACACCGTCCCGGCCCATGCTGTAGAGCAAACGCGCCGCGCCCGCCTGGCCGCTCAGGCCACTGCCGACGCACGCGACGACCACGGTTGCGCCCATCGCTTGGAACAGCCACTCGCCGCCAACCATGTGCGTCACGTCCATGAACGCCGTCTCCACGTTCTTGAACGTCGAGGGGTCCGGGCAGACACGCTGCGCCAGATAAATCTCCACCGTGCTGAACGCGCCGGTAATCAGGCAGACCAACACGGTCGCCACCGGCACGGTGCGGCGCGGTTCTTTCACCTCCTCGGCGAGCGTCGTGACGCCGTCGAAGCCGATGTAGGTGAGCGCGGCGAACGACGTGGCCGACAGCGCCGTGCTCCACTGGAAGGCGTGCGCGTTGTAAAACGGCTCGATGGACGCCAGCGCGGCCCAACCGCCGTGCTGCAGGAGGTGTCGCGCCGCCATGACCACGAACGCCCCAATGACGACGCACATCACGTAGAGCAGCAGTTCGTTCGCCCGCGCTGTCGCGCGCACGCCGCGGAGGTTGAGCCACGTGATTATGAAGGCAATCGCCGCCGCCCACACGAGGAACGGCACGCCCGGCACGATCCGTTGCATCGTCAACGCGCCGAATACGACGTTGATCAGCGGGATGATGAGGTAGTCGAGAAACATCGCCCAGCCGGCGAGAAAGCCGAGGTGCGGGTTGAACGCGCGGCCGACGTAGGTGTAGGCCGAGCCAGCCGACGGATAGAGCGTCGCCATGCGGCCGTAGCTCACCGCGGTCAGGCTCATCGCTACCATCGCGATGAGGATGGCTGTCGCCGCGTGACCGTCCGACATGCGCGAGGCGATTCCGAAGATGCCGACGGGCGCGATGGGCTGGATGAGGACGATGCCGTAGAAGATCAGGTCCTTCGCCGTCAACACGCGGCGGAGGTGCGGGGCATCTGTGGCGGGATTACTCACGAGTGGAAGATGACAAACCGGGCGTTCATGAAGCGAGCAGTTCCTTGCGCGCCGCCGCAACAATGCGATCAATCTCTCGGACCAACGCTGGCTCCACGGCCGGCGGCGGCTGGCTGGCCACCAGTTTACGCCATGCTTCATCGGCTTGCTTCAAAATCTTTTCGTCGCCACAAGGCGCTGGGTCCGTGTGATCGCAGTAGCCGCGGTCGAACAGTTGCGGGTTCCAGCCGACGTTCCGGAAATGCGCCACCGTATGCTCGCTCTCCAAGTAGTTTCCCTTCTCACAAAAGAGCATCTCGTTGATCAAGTCCACGGCGCAGGTGTCGGCGTTGACCTCGATACCACGGTTGAAGCGATAGATAGCTTCGTTCATCTCCATGTCAATCATCGCCTGCGTCGGCGAGAAAGCCGCGCCGTTGTCGAGCGCGCCGATGGCCAGCGGCAGGCTCACGGTGCTGCCGAACGCCATCTGCCGGTAGGTCTTCATGAACGCCGCCTGAAGGCCCGGCACCTTCGCCTCGACGTAGCCCGGCTCGACGTTATGGACGATGCCGTAGCGGTGGCGGAAAAGCTGGTGCAGCGCCACGTCGGTCAGGATCGCCGCCGGCGTGCAGTAGCAAATTTGCGTTGTCTTCATATCCATCTCGCCGGCGATGCTCGTCGAGAAGTAGAAGACGTCCGGGTTGATCAGGCTCGTGGCGGTGATGCAACCGAGGATTTCCGCCGCCGCGACAATGGCCGCGCCCGCAGGCGTCATCGGCGCGGTCGCGCCAAGGATCGGCATTGGCGCGAAGTTGACGGGGAAACCGTAGCGCAGCGCTTCTTCGAGCACCTCACAGGAGCGCGTGTCCACCTTCAGCGGCGATGTGGTGCAGTAGGCGGCGACGAACATCGGCGGCTGTGTGCGGAGCGCGTCGCGGTCGCCGCCCGTGACCAGCGACGCCAGTTCGGACAAATGCTTCACCTCGCGCGCCGCGCTGGTGCCGACCCAGCCGGGCTTGCGCGTGTTCAGCAGCAGCAGCCGCGCCGACTCGATGATCTCGACGCGCGAATCGAACTCGCTACAAATGAACGGCGCGTTGACCGCCTTCGCGCACGGCAGCGCGTTGCCGAGGCGAATCATGTCCACCTGGTCCTGGACGGTCGGCTTGCGAAACTGGCCTTGCGGATAATCGTAAATCCACGGCGCGGCGTAGCCGTAGTCAACGGTGAACTCTTCCGACATCGCCACGTCGTTGTCGGGCAGACTCCGGCAGAACGGATACCACAGCGACGAGCGCACCATCCGGTAACGGCCGCGCTGGGCCGCAACCTGACGCTCGACCAACTCCGGCTTGAACCACGCCCGCCGCGCTGCGAAATCCACGCGGCAGCCGGCGTCGGCCAGCGCGCGCAGCAGAAACTCACCTTGGATTTGCAGCCCCGTCCGCTCCAGCACCTCCAGCGTGCCGCGATGCAGCATCTCCATCTGTTCCGGCTCGATGACTCTCAGCAATCCCTTGAGCATGTCGTCCTAACTCGCTTCGCCGCGATACCAGACCAGTTCGATGCTCGCGCCGTCGGCTGTCTGGAAGAAGCCCGCCACCGCGAAGCCGGCGTCGAACGGCTCCAGCAGCACCTTCATGCCTTTGCCCAGCTCTTTGATCTGCTCGATGCTGTCCACGCGATAGCCCACATGCGGCATGTCGTGGAGCGGGCCAGTTACCGGACTGTCCGGATCGAACCGCAACCACTCCACGCGGAACGGATGCTTGTGCGCGTCAGTGACCCACACGCGCGTTGCCGGCACGAACGTCTCGCCGGGTTTCTTCTCCGTCGTCGGGATTCCCACGTGATCGAATTGCATTGGTGTTCCTCCTACCGTAACGCGGACACTCCTGTCCGCGCTGTGGCTTCGCGGACAGGAGTGTCCGCGTTACTGATCTCCGCCATCTTCACTGGCCGCTTCTCCTGCCACGACCGGTCGGCGGCGAAAATCACCTCATGCGTTCGCACTGCGTCGCGCAGCCCGGTCAACGTCATTTCCTCGCCCCGAGCGAGTGCCGCGAAGAAGCTGTTGAACTGCTCCTCATACGGATGGTCGCTCACATCGCCGGAATCCACCGGCTTGTAGGAGAGCTTGGTCCATTGCTTGTCGAGGCCGGCGAACTTGTCGTCCAGCACCGTGCCCTCGCTGCCGACGAGATGTGTGTGAAAATAATACGGTTGGAAGCAATCGAGCACCGACGCCACCTTGCCGATCCGACCGTCCTTGAACTTGAGCATCGCCACGGTCGTCGAGGGAAACTCGAACGGCGCGAAGGCCGGGTTCGCCGAGCGCGTGCTGTAACCAAAAACCTCCTCCACGTCGCCGCACATACACAACAGCAGCGCGTCCATCGCGTGACAACCCGCGAGCATGAGGCTGCTCACGCCGTCCTGCGCCTTGGAATACCACGAGAAGCCGGCATACCACGGGCCGATGCCGTGATAGTAGTCCACCTCGCCGTAATGCAGCTTGCCCAACAGCCCGCGGTCGAGCAGCGACTTGATCTCGCGGAACTGCGCCGCGAACCGCATCTCGAAACAAACGCAGACCTTCACGCCCGCCGCGCGGATGGCGCGCTCGACTTCGCGCAGGTCGGCCAGCGACAACGCGAGCGGCTTCTCGATGATCATGTGTTTGCCGGCGCGCGCGGCGGCGAGAATCTGGTCCCTGTGGTGCCGGTGGAAGCTGCAAATGGAAACAACGTGGATGTCCGGGTCGGCGAGCATCGCGGCGTAGTCGCTGTAGGTCTTGATGGGGCAGCCGTGCTTCGCCGACATTTCCGCAGCGTCCAGCCTGCGCGATGAACAGACCGCCGTGACCTGGCCGAGCGCGCCAGCATTGATCGCTGCGATATGCGCGCTGGCAGCCCAGCCGTAGCCGACGATTCCGACATTGAACTTTTTCATAAGCGGAATGTTTGCGCCGCGAGTAGAACCCAGCCGGCCGGCATTGTCGAGCGTTTCACTGTGCAACTTGCTTTACGCCGGACGGGCGGGCGGCGTCGCGCACCACGCGATGATCGGCCGGCGCACCCCGGCGCTGGCGCGACAGCCAGTTCAAACCGGCAGCCAGCTCCGCATCGTGGCCACCCTCGAAGATCGTGATCCGCGCAGCACCCGCCACGCGCCGGAACAGGACGGTCTTCTGACGTTCAGGGTCGTCTTCGCGCTCGACGACCAACGGCGGCGGAACTTTCCGCTCGCGAACCAGGAAGGCGATCTGTTCGTCCGTGACTTGTTTGCCGGCACAAGCGTTCGCCGCGGCTATGACGTTGAAGGCACGCAGGGAGTGACTGACCGGCACCGAACCGGTGTGGCCGTCGTGGATGCCGGCGTTGATGTCCAGCGGCAGGCCCTTGGCGGCGGCGAGATGGAACACCGGCGAGCGTTTGCGGTAGTCCGCTTCGTTCTGCGGGCCGGGCGGGCCGCCGCAGACCTGTTCGAGCATCTTGTCGTATTTGCGCTTGGAGATCGTGTTGTCCCTGTGCCATGCCGCGAGGTCCGTGACCGGCACCCATGCGCTGACACCGGCCCAGAGTTGCGGTGCGCGCGACGCCATCATCAACGCCATGTGGCCGCCACCAGAAGCGCCGATGACGTAGATGCGAGACTCATCCACGCGGGCGTGCTGCTTCGCAAACTCGACCGCATCGAGGACATCCTGCACGGCCAGATCGGACGCGCAAGCTTCGGGACGGCGATTCGGCCCGCGGAAGTCGGGAGCGATCATGATCCAGCCGCGCTTCTTCGCGTGGCTCTTGTGCTCAACGCCTTGCTCGTAGCCGCCGCTCCATGTATGTAACGCCACCAACAACGGTATGCGCTCGCCTTTGGCGTCAAGCGTGGCTTCGGGCGGGCAATAGAAGACGGCTTTCTGCGGCGTGCCATCCTTTGAACTGGTGACGGTGACGGTATAGCGGGCAAGTTCTGCTTTCGCAGCCTCCTTGGTGTCGGGCTTCTCAGCCGCGTCGAGCACAACCGCGCACACCAACAACAATCCGCAACTCCAGTATCTGATGTAGTTCGACGACTTGGGAGCAGGCACCAAAAAGGAACCGAGGGACACTTCCCCTGCTTGGTAGTTGGTTTGCGTTTTCGATGCCGCTTTCATTGCAGGCTCCGTGGCTCGTCGCAGTTCGGCGGCAGCATAGCGATCGCCACCCACCACTCAAGCGCAAATGCTCAACGAGCGGTCAGGCCCGGCGGTCAACGGCACCGAAGGTCACTCTGCTGCGGTCTGTCTCTTTCGAAAGAACTTGATCGCCAGTGCGTAGTCAGGCCTATAGACGACACGATAGAAATCCACCGCGTCTTGGAGTTTGACCAGAACCCACGGCTCAAGAAAGTGTGATCCCCTCTTGTTGAACACAATGCCATCAACGATGTAAACGCATGAATGAACCACACTGCCAGTGGGGCTCATCAACAGCACTATATCACCCATCTTGGGATTCCCTATCACTGGATCGTGATCTGCGGCCATGACGTGGGCAACGTTCTTAAGATCGGTAAAGCTGTCGTCCGGCACTTCGTTGAAAAAGTTGAGCGATGTCCAGTGGCAGTCCCGCCTCAGTTCAAGCGGGTTCTCAGTAGGATAAGGAAAGGTGTAAAGCCGTTCGCGGGCAAACGTCGGCAACAAATGCGCGATGTCGAGTTCGGCCCCACCTTGAACACGCCGGAGGGATTCCAGCAGCGGTCGCAAGTCTTTGTTGCGCCGGCCGGCACCCCAGTAGTCCGCGAGCTGGTCAATGTTGGAATCGGGTTTGACGCGAAGTTTTGCGGTGTAAGTCCACTGCTGCATGACGGTCTGATAAAGCTCCCGTCTTTCCGCGGAATCCGCCATTTGAGACATCAGCACGAAAATATCGGCCAGCAAGAGCCACTTGTCTTGCGGATAGAGTAGTCTCTTCACCTTCTCCACTGTCGCCGGTGAAACGCCGCTGTCAGCAAAGCGTTCATCCACAAACCCAGGGCTGAAAACAAGTGGAGCGTGTTGTGTCTCATTCTCCCAGTAGTTGCACAAGACACCATAAATCTGCCGCCTGGCATTCGGACCAAGCTGAAGCACCACTTGCACAGGCGGCTGCAACCAAATGCCTTCGGGGGACACTTTCCATTCGTTCACGTTCAGAAGAGCTACGCGCTCTTCCATCGTCAGTTCGACGCCATTGAGGAACTGTCTCAGCCTGTCGGTCGAAAACCCTTTGAAAAACCAACGGGGTATTGAAGTTTTTGGTTGGTTTGCAAATAAGAACTCCTGCGGTGGCCCCAATGCGATGCGAATGCACGTGACGTCGCCCCATGGACCTTTGGCCAACTGGTAAACACGATCCGGATCCGTTCTGTTGCTGGCATTTGTCATGGTCGCCACAAGTTTGCGGACCGGTTTTGTTTGAAGAAGCAGGACGCTCACTGCCAGCCAGGGCGCAAGCAACAGAACGAACATAACGGTCAACAGACCGTTGGGCACGCAAAGAAGGCCGGAGCGCAATGAATGCGTCTTGCTCGCATCATCCACGTGTTGGGTCATGAGATCACTCATATCCAAGTCAACTCAACATGGAATCCCTTGGGCATCCGTCGGCACCGCGCTGTGACGCACAATGACCCGCCTCAGTCCCTCTGTATCGCTTCAACATGTTTCGCATTGTGTCGCCTGTGGCTGTATGGCCTACTTGCGCCGGCACGTTCTCACGCTCGGGGGTGTTTCTTGCGGAAAGAAAGGCGCCCACTGATTTGCCCAGTAACTTATCGTTGTCAACAACCAAGGACTCGTCGGCCTTGGACTCGACCGTGTAAAAATGATATCGTCTGCGATGTAAACTGCCGCGCTCACCATTTTGTTGTCCGCAGTAAACAAAGCAACCATATCCCCCAACCGGCCATCGCCCGCTATTTCATAATACTCTTTTCGAATCGTCTCGCCCGCCAGCATGATGTCGGAGTAACGACTGTCGGGTGTCCAATTGAAGAAGTTTAGAACCGCCCAAAGATCGCTCATCGAAGCAGACTCTCGCTTGGTCTTTGGTTGGGCGTAGGTGTAAAGCCTCCGTCGCGCGAACGATGGCAGCAGTTGTGCAATACCCAATTCCGTGCCACCAGACACCCGGCGCAGAGATCGCAATAAGGGCTCCAAGTCCTTCGCGCGGCCACCCACCCCCCAATAGGAAACCAGTTTGTCCACGTCAGTCTCAGGCGTGATCAGCAGTTTGACCAACAAGGCGTTCTCTCGATCCAGCATCTTCAAGAAGCGCAGCCGCTCGGCATCGTTCGGAAGTCTAGGCAGCACCACATCCTCATCGGCAAACAACAACTGTTGGCCCCGGCGATAGAGCAGTTTGCGAAACAACTCGACCGACTCCGTTGCCAGCCCGCTGGCTCCGATTCGTTCATCCAGGAAGTCGGAGTTGAACGTGTGCAGCTTCGCCTGCATCTGATTCTCGGAAACCAACATCAGCAAACCATAGAGTTGCGCCCTGACGTCCGGAGTCAAAGCCAGCACCAACTCCGCCGGGGGTGCCAGCCAAACCCCTTCGTTGGTCTCAGTCCACGTTGCTGACTGCGTGAATGACACACGTTGAATGTCCGTAAATGGCAAAGTCTGCAAAACACTTGTCAGTTGCTCCCGCTTGACCCCCTTGAAAAACCACCGCGGTGCTTGCGGCTGTTTCGAAAGAACAATGAAACGCTCCGGCGGTTCAATGGCGATACGCGTGTATTGGAGATGACCCCACGGACCCGGCTTGCCCCTCATCACCCGTGCTCCAAGAATGTTGGAACCCGCAACTCCGGCATCGTCAAACAGATTCAAGACCCCAAGCCCAAGAAACAATAGAACCATCCCTCCCCACGGCGCCGTCAGAGCCACTACCAATGCAATTGCCATGCGTCGCGACAAGTAGAGTCGCATGCCGTCATTCTGGACGGCGGATGGAACTTGAGCGGTCCCGGTCTGACTTGGTTTGCTCATCTTTCGTCAATTAACACTGAGCCGCAAGTGAAGTATATTATCATCGTCTTGGTCTGGCAGCAGCATAGCGGCCGCCGCCCGTCTCTCAAGCAAAAGTGTCCCGCGTGCGAATCGTTCGGTGCGGTTTTCTCATTCTTCAACGTCATAATTCTTTCAGCGCGACGCACAGGCAGGCAGTAGAAGATGGTCTTCTCCCGCGTGCCGTCCGTTGATCTGATGACGGCGGAAGGCGCACCTCTGCGTCTGCCGGGCAAGCCGAAACCAATGATTTCGAGCCATCCGCACCGCCTGAAAGCGACACCAACGGCAGCCGACCGATTGCTGTTCGCCATTGTGGAGCGCTCTGACGAAGGCTTCCTGCTTGAAACGACGCCAGATGCTCCTATCATGCGCTCGCGTTCCGAGTCGCACTGCAAATAACAGCGCGCCGAGAAATCGCCTGTTTGAGGTCCAGTCAAAGGAGCACACAGCTATGTCGCCGGAAATGAATCGTCGGGAGTTCGTCACAGGGTCTTTGCTGGCGGCCACAGGCGGCGCGCTGGCAAGCGCCACCGCGGCCCAAGCTCAGTCGGCAGCCGCGTCGGTAAAAAAGCCGGCGCAAACGTTGCCGATGGGCAAGATTGGCGCTGACATGAAAGTCAGCCGTGTCATCCTCGGTGGCAACCTGGTCAACCTCTTCACCCACAGCCGCGACCTGCGTTACGTCGAGCAACTGGCCGCGCAATATCACACCGACGAGCGCATCCTGCAGACGTTGGCGGTGGCCGAAGAGAACGGCGTCAACACGATGTCCATGAGCAATCGCGCCCGCGCGTTGGGTCTGCTCAAGCGCCACCGCCACGAGCGCGGCGGCAAAATGCAGTGGATCATCTGCCCGATCAGCAAACCGGACGACTCGATGACCGCTTACCGCGAGGAGGTCGAGCGGCTCGTCGGCGAAGGGGCCGATGCGGTCTATATGCACGGCGGCGTGTCCGACAGCTTGCTGGCCGCAGGTCGCGTGGACCTGATCGCCAAGGCCGTCGAGATTTTCAAACTCCAGAATGTTCCCGGCGGCGTCGGCGCGCACGATCTCGGCGTCGTCGAGGCTTGCGAGAAGACCGGCGTCCCGAACGATTTCTACATCAAGACGTTTCATCATCTCGACTACCCCTCCGCGCCGAAGCCGGAAGACATGAAGAAGCCGTGTGCCGAATTACCGGGCTATTGGTGCAAGGACTGGAAGGCGGTGGCCGAGCGGATGAAGAGCGTCAAGAAGACGTGGATCGCCTTCAAGATCATGGCCGCCGGCGCGATCCCGCCGAAGAAGGCGTTCCAGTGGGCGTTCGAGGGTGGCGGCGACCACATCCTCGTCGGCATGTTCGACTGGCAGATCGCCGAGGACATCGCCCTCGCCCGCGAAGCCATCGAGAAGGCCAAACCAAACCGTCAACGTCTGTGGTGCAGTTGATACTCCCATGATTACACGTCGCCATTTCCTTGGAACGCTCGGAACAACCGTCGCCGGTCTTGGTGCGACAAAAATGTTCGGCGCCGAAACCGCGAAGGACAACATCCGCCTCGGCATGATGCTGCAAGCCGCGTCCGCCGCCGAGCTGCACAAGAACGCCAAGGCCATCGCCGCCGCCGGCTTCGACACCATACAGCTCACGTTCTTCTTCCCGCCGACTGCCGACGAACTCAAATCGCTCGCCGGCGCGCTCAAGGAACTGAAGCTGAAGACCGTTGCGTTCGGCACCTACTTCAACCTTTTCCGTCCCGACGACACTGGCTTCATGCGGTCGAGCATCGCCACCATGAAACTCGTTGCAGCGCACGCCGGACTGTTCGACTGCAAACAGTTCGTTACGTGGAGCGCGAGCTACTCGCCGCAGTTCCGCGGCACCGACCCGCGCAACCACACGCCGGAAGCCGTCGCGCAACTGCACCGTGCCATCCGCGAGATCGTCCTGCCGATCCTCGAACCCATCGGCGGGCGTGTCGCTTTCGAGCCGACCTTCCGCCACGTCGTCGGCACGTTGGAACTGGCGAAGGAAGTGTTCGCGCCGTTCCCCGCCAGTCGCGTCGGCCTCATGCTCGACCCGCCGAACTTCATCTCGCCCGCGCTCTACCCGAAGCGCGAGGAGGAGATGCGCCGCCTCTTCCGCGAGCTCGGCGACCGCATCCACCTTGGCCACTTCAAGGACATGAAGTTCAACGCCACTGGCCAGAACGTGGATTATCCCGGCCCCGGCGGTGGCGAGATGAACTACCCGCTGCTGATCTCCGAAATCCGCAACCTCCACCGCCCGCTGCCCTGCATCATCGAGCACATCAAACCCGAACCCGCCGAGTTGTCGAAGACGAAAACGTGGGTGGAGGCGAGGCTGACAGACATTGGAAATTGAAAACCGCGTTCTAAGTATTTGCGTGGCGGCTGTAGCGCGCTCGGCAGCCTCGGCTGTTTTGTTCTCTGAACATCCAAACGCTTGCTCTCCGGCGGCGGCGGCGGCATGATTGACAGCAACTTATTTCCTGCAACCGCGTTATGATAAGGAGCACGATGAACCAGAATGCTAATAGCCACACCTCTCGCCGAACCTTCCTGAAACAATCCTCCACCGCCGTCGTTACCGGCGCGCTCGCGTCGCCGCTGGGACTACCGTCCATTCTTGGCGCGGCTGAAGCCCCGAAGCTCAGGCTCGGCCTCATCTCGGCGGCGACTTACGGTTACATGGGCGCGGAGCGTGTGCAGGGATCGAATCACGGCACGGCGTTCTCCACCTGTTGCAACGGCTTCGACGAGGCCAAGCGCAAAGGGTTCGTGGGGACATTCGTCGCGTCGAAGAAGCGCATTGAGAATGTGCAGGTGGTGAAGATTTGGGACCCGGTGAAAGCGGCAGCGGAGAAGCTTGCGGACGTGTGCGGCATCGCGAAGGTTTGCGACAACGCCGACGAATGCTCCGATGGCGTGGACGCGGTGGCCATCCCGGATGACGGCACGGGCGAGCATTGGAAATACGCGCTCACGCCGTTGCGCAAGGGCGTGCCGACGTTCTGCGACAAGCCGCTGGCGATGACCGCGAAGCAGGCGAAGGAGATCGCCGAGGTCGCGCGCAAGACGGGCACACCGTTCATGTCTGCCAGTTCGCTGCGGTTCGTGCCGGATGTGCTTGCGCTGGCCAAGGAAGTGCCGTCGCTGGGCAACATCAACCTCGCCACGACCATCTGCGGCAACGAACTGGTTTACTACGGCATTCACGCGCTGGAGCTGGCCTACGCGGTTCTCGGCCGCGGCGCGGTGTCGTGCCTGAACGTCGGCCAGCCGGGCCGCAACATCGTCCGTGTGCGGTTCGAGAACGGCCGCGACCTGATGCTAATGGTCGCCGAGAAGGAGTGGATGCGCGCCGGCTACCAGATCAACCTCTACGGCACGAAAGGCTGGAAGTCCCTGACGCCAAACCTCGCCGACCTCTACTGGTATCTGTTGCAGAAGTTCATCGAACTGGTGCGCACGAAGAAGGAATGCGTGCCGATCGAGGAGGAGGTCGAGGTCATCGCCGTGCTCGAAGCCGGCAAACGCTCGCTGGCCGAGAAACGCGAAGTGACCTTGGCGGAAGTGTTGAAGTGAGTTGTAGTGGCGGCCGTCCCGGCCGCAACGTTGCAGGGTCTTGACAAGACGTTGTGTGAAGTGACTTCGTCTGCCAAGACGGCCGACTCTACAACCAAGGTTGTATCAGCACAGGCTTGCTTTTGCGTCGGTTTCGAGTAAAACGCGCGGCGAAATCAGAGGAGTTATAGGCTTGAACAAACTGATGTTGCTGTTGTGCGTGGTGTTGCCAGCGCTCTGGGCGCAGGACGCAAAGAACACTAAAGATGTGCCGCCGTGGGCGAACGACATGCGCGTCACGGGCATCATGCGCCAGGGAGGCCACGAGCAAGCCAGCATCGAGCGGCCCGGGGTGATGCTTCGATTTGTGAGAGAGGGTGATTCCCTGCCGGGCCACATCATTGTGTTGGATATAGACTACGCGCACCGCAACGTGACGTTGACGGATGGCAAGGACATCGTGACGCTGCGCGTGGCGAATGTCATGGCTGCGCCGCCCCGTCCTGTGGTTGAGGCGCAGCAGCAGGGCAAAGGCAACAACCAAGGGGCATGGCCGAACCCGCCCGAGAAGACCACTGCGATGCGCGACGGCGAGGGCCGCTGGCATGTGGTGTTCCCCAATGGCCGCGCGATGAACATGGAGTCGTATGCGGAACGGCATGGCGGCATCAAGGCGACCATTGACCACGTGCGGGAACACATGAAGAACGACGACAACCCCGATCGCCGGGAATTTCACGCTCAGCAATTGCGGGCGCTCAAGTCCATGAACAAGTCCGGCATGCAGTAACGGGGAGCACCACTGTTTGTTGCAAGCGGGGTAAAGCTCTCCAAGCTCGCCCATCGTGGTTGATACGAGAAACAGCGCGAGCTTGGGAGTTCACGCCACTTATTGAATCTTGCGCACGGCAGCTTCGCGAAACTCGACCTCGGTTGGCGCTTCTCCAGTGCGCAATTTTCTCCCTGCGACGAAAGTGCGCGCCCAACTAAGAAAGCGGCGGTGCGTCTCATACGCGGGCTGCTTCACGCCCTTGTCGTCAATGAGCCAGAAGCCGCGCTGCCTGCCATCAGGCTCGACCTCGTTGTTGTAGAGTTCCCAGTAGAGGACAAACGGGCAACCCCATTCGAGGCCGGCGCGCATCACGCCGCGCGCGAGGCGGTCCTGCTCCTGCGGCGTGTGGCGTGTGGCAGGAAAACCGTATTCGCCGATGAACACACGCTTGCCCACGATGCCGGGCTTGGGCGTGAGCTTGGATTCGATGTAGTCGAGCGCGCGTTTGAGAAGTGCGGGATCCTTGGCGGTGTCGTAGCTGGAGTAGGAGACGAAATCCACGGGCACTTGCGGCAGCACGCGGTTCACGAGTGCGGGGCGGCCTTCGTCCATCGCAAGCTTCACGTGGTTGACCTCGGTGTAATGCCACACCTGCACGTCGCGGTGCGGCGTATCGCGCTTGGCGTCGTCCACGGCGCGTTGCCGCGTAGCCAGCCAATCGGCCATCCCTTGCGCCGCTTCGGGCGTCACCTTCGCATCGTCGGCTTTCTTCACGCTGCCACGCAGGAAACCGTCGCCCTCCCAATGGCCGAGGAAGAAGGTTTTGCCGGTGTCGCTGTAGGTTTTGAGCAGATGCGCGGCGAGATCGTAGATTTCGCGATATTCCTTGGCCGCATCCTCTTTTGAGAACCCGTGCCGCCACTTGCCTTCGCCGCCGTTGAACGTGTGCGCCCACAACACATAATAGGCGAACGGCATGTCGAGCACGTGACGATGAGAAGGTTCCCGTTGCGCCAAGTCCGCCAGCGATTGGATGGACGGGTCGGCCACGGGAACGTTGCCGTTGGGCGAAGCGTAGCGACGCGCCAACTCGAACTTGATGACGGTGGCACCCATGTCGCGGATGGCTTCGGCGGTTTCCACCAATCGTGTCTTGCTGGTGAACTGGTAGGCCGCGCCGAACGTTTGCGTGCCGATGACGTAGCTGAACCGCTCCACCGGTGAGAGAGCGGCACGCTTGGCGGCGCGCGGCCCGACGGCGCGTTGCTCCAGCAGCTTCGCCAACACCTGCGCGGCCTCCGCGCGAGTGACGGGCTGAGCCGGGTCTTTAGGTGTCGCCTTCAACTCGAACGGCCGGTCCGACGCCAAGATGGCGTTGGTGAGTGTTTGCAGGAAGCGCGCGCCTGTAACCGGTGCATCGTCGGTGGCGGCGGCCGGCGCGGGCGCTGACAGGAACAGTTTCGCGATGACGATCGCGAGATCGACAGTGGTGAATTTTCCGTGCGGGTTGAACTTTCCTTTCTCATCGGTCAACAGGCCGCGTGTGAGCACGAGTTGCACGGGTTTCCAGTTCGGGCTATCGCGGCGAACGTCGGTGATCGGCGTGAGGAAGAGCACGTCGCCGGCATCGAGCAACGCCAGTTGCACGAGCACGGGATCGAGGTCGCGCGGGCGGATGTTGCGTTGCACAGCCAGCGCGGCGATGGCGCCCGCGGCCTGGCCCATGAGCATCGTGTGAGGTTGGAGGCGGGTTGCACCGTTGGCCATGCGCGATTGCGAGATGTTCTTCTCCGCGGGCAGGAAGCCGTCCACTTTCTCTGGGATGAAACACTCGAACGGAATCGGGAACGGCCCGACGCCGCGCGAGCCGAACTTCTCCGTCGGGATGTCTTCGGGGCGGTCAAGGCCCGCCTCCAGATACTTCGGCGTCATCGAGCCGTGCAGGTCCACCGCGTAATCACCGAGCGCGACGGCGTGCGGAAAGCGCGTGGGCTTGCCCGGATACCGCTCGATCTCGCGCGCGACGAGCGTGTGCAGGCCGATGATGCGGCGGCTCTCGCGCGTGTAGGGCATCACAGAGAAGTGGTGGAGGACGGCGCGATACGGCACGAGGTCGGGACGTTCCTTGAGCCACGCGTCAATCTCCGCGCGATTGTAGGGTGTGGCGTAGCCCTCGTCGTTGGCGACGGCCCAGTCCTTTTTGCCGAGCGTGTTTTGGATGTAATAGAGGAGTTGCAGCGTCTTGAGCCGCATCTCGCGGTCGGTGACGCGGCGCTGTGCGGGGTTCTCCAGTTCGGCAACGGTCGAGGGGTAATCGTTGTTGTAGTTCAAGTGCGTGCGCGTGATAGGAGGCGAGTTGCCGGGGCGCGAGCTGTCTGGCATGGCCCGGTAGCCGATGAACGTGGTCCAACTCCACGGCTTGGCCTTCATGTCAATCTTCTCGCCGTCGCAGAGCGAGCGCACGAACGCGGCGTGAACCTTGTCCGTATAGCCCGGCGGCGGTTGGGTGATGAGCAACTCGGCGGGCACGCCTTGCGGGTAGTGCTTCACGACAGCGGTCCAGGTGTTGGCTTGCACGCGCTGTGCCGGGTTGATGGCGTCGTTGGTGCAGTTGCCGACGCGATAGCGAGCACCGGTGAGCGGGATGACATCGCCCCACTCGGTGGCATCAATGAGCATCCGGCTCCGAACGCGGCGCGTCTCCTTGCCTTTCTCCGTCACGATTTCCACCATCGCGCCGGTGACGGTGTTGCCGTTTTTCGAAACCTTCGTCACCCGCGAGCGCAACGACAGGTCCAGCACGCCCGCGCCGCGCGCGTCGCCCATCATCGTCAGCAACAGCCGCTGCCCGATGCGCGGCTCCACGCACACGTGGCGCAACCAGTAGGCGGTCTCCCAGTTGATGTCCAGCGGCCGGTAATGCGCCGCGATCAGCCCGCAAAGCTCCCGGTAAACCCCGCGCTCGCGGCAGAGCGTCCTGCCCTCGTCCATCGAGGTGACCGCCGCCGCGTTCATCTGGCCGCCGACCCAGTCCGTCTCCTCCAGCAGCAACACCGAGCGTCCCATCCGCGCCGCCTGCGCCGCCGCGCCCACGCCGCCCGTGCCCGCGCCGGCGACGACGATGTCGTAGCTGTCCCTCAACTGCGCGGTCGTAACCGCCTCCAGCGGCTTCGCGTTCACCGACTTTGGCGGCGGCGTCGGCAGCCGGCTGGCTATGCCGTTCAACACCGTCGCCACGCTGAGGGCCGCGCACACGTTGCCCGCCACCGCGCTCCTCCTCCAATAATCCGGCTGGCCGATGACACCCCGCTCCGCGATCACCGCGATGGCCTCCTCCGTCGTCGTCACCGCCTTGAACACCTTCGCCAGTTCCACCAACAGCGCCGCCACCTTCGCGCCGTCGCACTTCCCACCCGTGACGACGTGCGTCAGCCAGTAGTCCGGCGCGCGGATGATGCCCTGCTCGGCTAGCAACCCGACGGAGTATTGCACCTGTTCCACCTGCACCTCCGCGGCAGATTTGGAGGCGGCGTGCAGCGGAGCCAGCGGCGCGAGCAGAAGGGCAGTAAGAATCAGAAGAGCCAGGTTGACGAAACGGTTTCTCATGCCAGTGGTCGCATCATGGAACAACCGCACCGCCGGCGGCGAACCGAAGCTGTCATCAACAGCGCGGAGCCGAGCAGGCCGGACGTGGACGGTTCGGGAACCGGCGTCAACAGGAAGGCTTCCTGTTGACCATTGTAGAAGCCCTTCCCCACGATTTGACCCGCATTGTTGATGTCGGAGGCGGCAGTGAGTTGCCACGTGTTTGTCGCGTTACCGATCAGACTGTTCAGGTCGCGCAGGCCATTTGTCGAATCATAAACCCAAGCTCCTCCAGCCCGATCGTCGCCACCAACGACCACGCCGAGATCGTTGATGCCGTATGCCTCAGACTCGATCGCGCCCGGCAACAACCCCAGATTATGGACGACGCCGGCGCTGTCCCACAGCACCGCGCGGACCTTGGTGCCCGTATCGGTGTTGACGCCAACGACCTCCGAGGCGCTGTTCACGTCGAAAGCGGAGCCGTCGTTGTGACCCGACAGGAATTCAAGGCTTCGCGCCCCGTTGACGCTGTCCCAAATAAAAGCCTTGGACGTGGCAAGCTCAGCCGCTTCGCCGACCACAACGCCCGCGTCGTTGATTGCGTAAGCCGTGGACAGGATCGTGCCACTGGGCAGCGTCCCCAGAGCCTGCATCGTCCCGGCGCTCCAGAGGAACGCTGTCGCATTGCCGACACCATCTTGGCTGTAGCCCACCACCTTGTCCGATTCGTTCAGCCCAAAGGCCTTGCTCACCACGCCGCCAGACAGGAACCCCAGGCCCGTCATGGTGGTTCCGTCGAACCAGAAAGCCTGGCCCGCGCTCTCGAAGTTGATCGCGGAATTGCCCGCGACGTGGCCCGATGCGTTCACGCCGTAGGCCATGCTGTAGCTGTCGCCAGGGAGAGTGCCCAATTTTTGCATCGGCCCGGGCGATTGCCACAAAAAACCGCGTGTGCTGCTTGTCGCATCCGAACTTGCCCCGCCACCGACAACGTAGCCGTTGTCGCTGATGGAATTAGCCCATGTGCCGCCACCGCTACCGAAGGGTTGCCCCAAGCCGGTCACCGAATACGCCTGCGCGGCATTCGAGACGGCCGGGAACGCCACCGTCAGCCACAGCAACAACAACCGCACCACCGCCAACCGTCTCGTGGTTTTTACAGTCAGCAGAGCCTTCATCGGCTGGTTTTCCCTAACTGTCCCGCTTGAGCCGACTGCTCGCGACAGCCATCTGATGCGATATCTATGGCCCTGCGCCTCGCCCTGCGGGGAACCAAGCCCAACATCCCCGCCGCGAGCAAGAGGACGCTGGAAGGCTCCGGAACGGCCGAGATGGTGGTGGTGTAGGAAGCCTTCGACCAACTATCGCCAGCCCTGTTGAGCAGGTAGTAATCAATGGTCATCTTCTCGGCGCCCACAGTGGCCAGCGCGAAACCGTAATGGGTGGTGTTGCTGTAGAGGATGCTCATGCCTGCTTCGGCGACAGGCGCGTTGGTGTCAGGCTCCGCGCCGCCATTGCCGGAGAGCAATTGATAGATCCCGTTTCCGGCGTCGTCGGGCGCAAGGCTGACGCTAAGGTTGTGGGTGTGGCCGCAGATGTAGAGACTGCTGCCGTTGGTGCCGAGCGAGTCCCAGAACTCGGCGCGATTCGCCATGCCGGTGGTATTGGTGCCGTAGAAATGGTCAATGTAGACCGGCTCGTGGGCCATGACGATTTTGTAGGGTGTATCGGCCTGCTGCAGTTGCTGGTTCAGCCACGTCTGATCAATGCTGTTGTAGCCCCCGTTCGTCGAGACGGGGTAGAAATACTGGTCAACCACCATGAAGGTCGCGTTGTTGTGGGCAAACGAATAGGTGTAACCGCGCTGGTCGTCGAAGACGCTGTTGTTTGGCCCGTTGGTGGGCATGTGGCTGCCGAGCGCATCGTAATAGGCCTGCTTCAAGTCCAACAGAGGGGGGCCTTCGTCGGCATGGTTCTCGTGGTTGCCGCGGACGGTGTAAACCGGGATGTTCAACGCATAAACGGGATTCATCGCGGTTTTCCAGTTATCGAACTGTTGCGCGTAAGTCAGCGAGGTCAGCCCGTTGGTGGCGTTTCCGTTGACTTGGTCTCCGCTGACCAGCACCAGTTCCGGATGCATTTCGGCAATCTTCGCCGAGATGTTGGTCAGGTAAGCACTGATCCCCGTGGTCGTATCGTGGTAGCCTCGCGTGTCGCCCATGATGGCGAACGTCCAATCCGCGTGCGCCGCCGGCGCGAGCGCGCCGACGAGGAAGATGGCGGAGAGGAATGTTGATTTCAGTCCGGCAGAGGTGAGGCGCGGGATTCCACTCAGGCCAAATCCTCCTGCGTCTCGGTCGAACCTCGCCCTCGGTGACTTCAGCGTCTCGGTTTGCATGGTTGGATCGGACCTCGCCGGCATCGTAGCAACGCTCTCTGCGAACACAAGCACGGAATCCCCCGACGCGAATCTCATTCACAAATTGTCAGGGTCACAATTGTCAGGGTCGTTTCTTGATTCGTGATGGTTTCATTGCCAGCCAATCGGCTGGTCACGGAGATTATGCTGCGCGAGGAGTGTTGAACGTGGGCGCCGTGCACGTCGAGGGGAGGGCTTTACATTCCGACCGGTCTTGTCCAGAATCGTGCTGTGTCAAGCGCGGGAGCAGCCATGAGAACATTGAGGCATGCAGTGATGGGAGCAACACTGGCGTGCGCGTTGATTGGCGAGGGTGCGGAGTATGCCGGGTGGACGGTAGGCAACATCTGGAATGGCTACGGCACGATTCTGCGATCCACCGACAGCGGGGTTTCTTGGACGCGCCAGGGAATTGGACAGGTGGCTGGCGCGAGTTTGGAAGGCGTGTTCACCGTGGATCCTCTTACGGCCTGGGTGGTGGGCGAGTCGAATGCAGGCTATGCAACGATCTATCACACGACCGATGGCGGCCTGACATGGGATCGGAAGGGGTCGGCGGCCCAAGTGCCCGACACCTCGTTGCTGAAGGTCGCCACCTTTGGGGATAATAACGTCTGGGCCGTTGGCTCCGGCACGATTCTGCACAGCGGCGACGGCGGAGCCACTTGGATAAACCAGATTCCCGCTGGCTATGAGAGCGTTCATCTCCAAGGCGTCTATACGCCCGACGGCGTCAACGTGTGGGCGACTGGAGGGCCTTTGGACGGTTACGCGACGATCCTGAAGAGCGGCGATGGCGGCTTGAGTTGGACGCGGCAGAACGGAGGTGACGTAGGCCTTCTGGGTCACGTCCTCGGCATCTCCGCAGTGGATGCGAACATTGCCTGGGCGATGGGGGCAACCGCCGACTCCATGCAGTGGAGCGTGCTGGGCACTGCCGACGGTGGCGTCACTTGGAACGTGCAGCGACAAGGCAGCCTGGACGGCAACAATGTGTATGCTGTGGACGCCTCGACGGCTTGGGCGGTCTCCGACACCTCGATCCTGCGGACTACTGACGGTGGCACGAACTGGTCTCTGAGCGTCTCGTCACCGGCAGACACCCTGGGCATCAGCGCCGTGGATTCCCAGCAGGCGTGGGCCGTGTCCATGGAGCTAAACGGGACCATCATGCACACCACCAACGGCGGAAACAGTTGGACGACGCTGACGCAACTGGGCGGCGAAACCTTGCCCGGCCTGCAAACCGTTTCCTTCTCGCGCGACGCGGTTCCGGAACCTTCAAGCGCAGCGCTACTGGCCCTTGGCATGGCAGCGATATTGGGCCAGAGCCGGCGGCGCTCGTGATGTCGGGGGCGGTCTGCGCAGCGGTCAGGCGCAACATAGGCCGAGATCGGGGGGAATTGTCTGGACAACTCAAGGGTGCAGCGTAGCCTTGCATTCGTTGGAAAATCGGTGTTGTCCATGAACGCGAAACTGTTTCCGAGAGGTGTCGTGTGGATGGCCTTGTCTCTCCTGTCTGCGCCGGCGCTTCAAGCTGATTGGTCCTTCGCCATGCTGGGCGACACGCGCGGCGAGCACAGTTCAACCACCAACGGCGTCAGCACCCACCTGCACACCGTTGCCGAAAAGATCGCTTCGCTAAATCCCGAACTGGTGCTGGTGGCCGGCGACTTGGTCAACGGCGATGACACCAACACGTCCTCCCACGTGTCGTTCTCGCAACAGTATGCCAGTTGGAAGAACGAGATGAGGTCGGTCTTCGACTACACCTCGAACACGGGCATCCCGATCTATCCCGTGCGCGGCAATCATGACAACAACACTGGCGAACTGGCACCCATCCCCGAATTGCAGCAGGCTTACTACGACGCGTTCAGTGCCTATGTGCCCTTCAATGGTCCGAACTATGGGGTAACCAATGACCAGCGCGGTTTCACCTGGTCCTTCACGCACAACAGCGTCACCTTCGTTGGCGCCGACCAGTATTTTTACTACAACCAAACGCCGGGGCAGGACGGATACCACGATCTGGATCGGACGTGGGTCGCGCAGCAGTTTCAGCAGACGAACTCGGCCTACGAAGTCTTCATGGCCCACGTGCCGATCTTCATGACAGAGGGCCAGCGCACACCGGAGCATTTCTTCGGCGACAACGCCGCGGGATTCCAGACCCGGAGCAACTTCTGGAACGACCTGGGCGCGGCCGGCGTCCAGCTTTACCTGACGGGCCATCTCCACAACGAAACCGTCGCGCGCACCACCAACGACTACGGGGACACCATCATCCAACTGCTGGCGGGCAACGGCGGCGCGCCGCTGGGGCCAGTCACGGTGGATCTCGATCCGGGAGTTGAGTTGCTTCACACCAACGCCTTCTACGGCTTCTCGATGGCCACCGTGAAGGCCGACGAGATGACGATCGAATACTACTCGCTCGACACAGGTGACAACAGTTGGACCAAGGACACCTACGTCACCCACATCGCGCCAAGCCAAGTCGTGCCTGAAGCTTCATCTGCCGTTTTGCTCGCGCCGGCGCTGATCGCAGTGATGACTGGCCGTTCCCGGAAACGACGAAGGAATCCAAGAAGTGTCTGCTCGTCGGGTTCGAGTCCATGAAAACGAACGTGGTGCCGAGATTCGTCGTCTGGCTGTCCGCGCTTCTCCTGAGCGCGCCGTCGCTGCGAGCCGACTGGTTCTTCGCCATGCTGGGCGATACCCGCGGAACCGGTGCGACAACCACTAATGGAGTCAGCCCCTACCTGAACACCATCGCGCAGAAGATCGCCACGCTGAGTCCCGAACTGGTGCTGGTGGCCGGCGACTTGGTCAACGGCAATGACGTGCCATCAGGTTCCCCTCTTGAGAACTACGCGGTTCAGTTTGCCAACTGGAAGACGGCCATGCAGCCGGTTTACAACTACGCCTCGAACACAGGCATTCCGATCTACCCTGTGCGCGGCAACCATGAGAACAACGATAGCGAGGGGGCGCCCGTCGTCGCCTTGAAGCAGGCTTATTACGACGCGTTTAGCGCCTACGTGCCTCTCAACGGCCCCAACTACGGTTCGACCAACAATCAGGTGGGTTTCAGCTACTCCTTCACCACCAATAACGTCACCTTTGTCGCCGCCGACCAGTATTTTTATTACGACCTGACGCCGGGCATGAATGGATACCACGATCTGGACCGCGCGTGGGTCACCCAGCAGTTTCAGCAGACAAACTCGGCCTACGAGATCTTCATGGCCCACGAGCCGTTCTTCATGACGGCCGGTCATGAGTCGGACGAGCATTTTTTCGGCTCCCATCCCGGCGGGTTCCAGACGCGGGAGGATTTCTGGAACGCGCTGGGCACCAACGGCGTCCAGCTTTATCTGACCGGCCATGTTCACAACGAAACCGTTGCCAGCATCACGAATGATTACGGGAACACGATCATTCAATTGATGGCGGGCAACGGCGGAGCACCGTCGGAGTCGCTCGGTGACATACATGATCCGGGAGTGGAGGTGCTCTATACCAACGCCCTTTTCGGCTTCTCACTGGCAACGGTCCAGGCCGACGCCATGACGATCCAATACTACTCGCTCCACACGAACGACAACAGTTGGACAGTGGCGAGCTATATCACCTCGATTTCGCCGAACCAAGCCGTCCCTGAAGCGTCGTCTGCCATTCTGCTCGCGCCAGCCTTGATCGCGGTCATGGCCGGCCGTTTTCGTAAGCGGCGAAGGAGTGAATGCTGATTCGAGTCCGCCATCTGGTGAGTGCAGCAACGCTGGCGTGCGCCTTGGGCAGCGAGGGCGCAGAGTATGCCGGGTGGACGGTAGGCAACGTCTGGAATGGCTACGGCACCATCCTGCGATCCACCGACAGCGGGGTTTCATGGGCACGCCAGGGAATCGGACAGGTGGCTGACGCAAGTCTGGAAGGCGTGTTCACTGTGGATCCTCTTACGGCCTGGGTGGTGGGCGATTCGAATGCAGGCTATGCAACGATCTACCACACGACGGACGGCGGGCTGACATGGGACAGGAAGGGGTCGGCGGCCCAAGTGCCCAACACCTCGTTGCTGAAGGTCGCCACCTTCGGTGATGGCAACGTCTGGGCGGTGGGCACCGGCGCGATTCTGCACAGCGGCGACGGCGGCGCTAGCTGGGCGAACCAGATCCCCACCGGCTATGAGGGCGTTACACTTCAAGGCGTCTATACGCCCGACGGCGTCAATGTGTGGGCGACTGGAGGGAGCAAAGACGGTTACGCAACGATCCTGAAGAGCAGCAACGGCGGCCTGAATTGGACGCGGCAGAGCGGGGGTGACGTTGGCCTTCTTGGTCACGTCCTCGGCATCTCTGCGGTGGACGCGAACACCGCTTGGGCGATTGGGGCGACCAACGGCGCCATGAGGTGGAGCGTGCTGGGCACCACCGACGGTGGCGTCAATTGGACGGAGCAGAACCACGGCGGCTTGGACGGCAACAATGTGTATGCCGTGGACGCCTCGACGGTGTGGGCGGTCTCCGACGACACGGTCCAGCGGACCACCAACGGCGGCGCGAGCTGGAATGGGAGCAGTTTACAATGCTACACCATGGGCATCAGTGCCGTGGATTCCCAGCAGGCTTGGGCAGTGTCCTTGGGGCTGCACGGGGCCATCTATCACACCACCGACGGCGGAAACAACTGGGTGACGCTGACGCAACTGGGCGGCGAAACCCTGCCCGGCCTGCACACCGTTTCCTTCTCGCGCGAAGCGGTCCCCGAACCTTCGGGCACGGCGCTGCTGGTCCTCGGCATGGCGACAATGTGGGGCCGGAGTCGGCGGCGCTCACGTGGATGTTTGTGAATCGAGTCTTGTCTGTGAAAACAAAACCTATTCTGAGATTCGTCGTGTGGGCGACCGTGTTTCTGCTCTATGCGCCGGCGCTTCTAGCCGATTGGTCCTTCGCCATGCTGGGCGACACCCGGGATGACCGCTTCACAACGACCAATGGTGTCAGCCCCTACTTGAACACCATCGCGCAGAAGATAGCCACGTTGAATCCCAATCTGGTGCTGGCGGCAGGCGACCTGATCAATGGCGATGACGTGCCATCCGTTTCTCTTCTTCCCTATGCATTTCAGTTCACCAACTGGATGTCAGCCATGCAGCCGGTTTACAACTACTCTGCGGACACAGGCATCCCAATCTATCCCGTGCGTGGCAACCATGAGAACCACGACAACGAGGGAGCGCCCGTGACCGCACTGAAGCAGGCTTACTACGACGCGTTCAGCGCCTACGTGCCGGCCAACGGGCCAAATGATGCTTCGTCCGGCAACCAGCAAGGTTTCAGCTATTCCTTCACCACCAACAACGTCACCTTCGTCGCTGCCGACCAGTATTTTTATTACAACCAGACGTCGGGCTTGACCGGGTATCACGATCTGGATCGGTCATGGGTCATCCAGCAGTTTCAACAGACAAACACGCCGTTCAAGGTCTTCATGGCCCACGAGCCGTTTTTCCAAACGGAGGGCACGGGGGAGGGCGAGCGTTTCTTTGGCACCAATGCCGCCGGGTTCCAAACGCGGGAGGATTTCTGGAACGCACTCGGCACCAACGGCGTCCAGCTCTACCTGACCGGCCACATCCACAACGAAACCGTGGCCAGCATCACGAATGATTACGGGAACAGCATCATCCAATTGATGGCGGGCAACGGCGGAGCACCCTTGGATCCGGTCGGCAACGTGGTTGAGCCGGGCGTGAACCTGCTCTACACCAACGCCCTCTACGGCTTCTCGCTGGCCACGGTGCAGGCCGACGCCATGACGATCCAATACTATTCGCTCAACACGAACGATAACAGTTGGACCGTAGCGAACTACGTCACCCAGATTTCAGCGAATCAGACGGTTGTTCCCGAAGCCTCATCCGTCGTCCTGCTTGCACCGGCCATGATGGTATTAATGACCGGTCGCTTCCGGAAACGACGAAGGAACTAATTTGGCGAGTCAGCGCGGCGGACAGAACTTGCGGCAGATTTCCAGTCCGGTCATCCATTCGATCCGGTCGCGGTAGTGTTGGCGCAACCGCTCGACGGCCAACTGGAAAACGCGGAAGCCGCTCTTGGTGCCGTTGCTGTATAGCGTCTGGGCGTGGGTGTAGAAGATGAGACACTTGCCTTTCTTGATCTGCTCGACGAACGAGCCGCGCTGGCCGTCGGCGGTGATGTAGCGGTCGGCGTCGTGGAGGATGTCCTGCTCGGTCTTCTTGCCGAAGGTGTGGTCGTAAACGTCGGTGACGGCCGGGCGGAGCGAGACGGCCATGGCGCCATCGCTGCCGCGATAGATAACACCAGGCTGCTCGCCAGTGTCGTTGAACACCATGACGTATTTCAGCCCCAGGACTTTTTCGGCCGCCCGGACCGCGGCCTCGCCCAGCGCGGCGTTCTTCTCCTTGGGATAGAACCAGCACATCGTCAGGCCGCCGGCTTCGATGCCCGCGCTCTTGAGCATCCGCATCGCCTCGGCAATGTAATCCGTCTGCACCGCCAGCGGCTGCGTGTGAAGCCAGTCGTTCTCCGTGATCGGGCCGGGGTTGAGTCGCTTCGCCGCGATGTTCCAGACGTGCCAGTGCGTGATCACTTCGGGGGTGATGGTGAATCGCGGCGCATAGAGCTTCCTGATCATCGCAATCCAAGCCAGTCGTTCCTCACGCGTGTGACCGGGGTATTCGCCGAGCGAGCCATCAATCGGTTTGATACCGCCCAGGCATGGCACGACGCTAAACTTGCCTTTGACGCCGTTCTGCTTGGCCCACTGCCCGAACTCCATATAGAACGACGTGGGAATCTCCCGGCAGACGTTGGTGTCCTTCACCGAGCGCATGTTGATGAATGGTGCCGGGTCGTCAACGATCATGCATACGGGGATTGTTGGGCCGTCGGCGGCACGCGCTGTCGGACACAGGCCGAGTATTCCAGCGAACATCCAACCAGAAACAGTCAGCAGGCGTTTCATGCAAACCGGCGCGTCAGGCCAGCAACTCGTGGGCGGCTTTGAGCTTCCGAACGATGGCGAGCCGCGCGGGACAGACCTGCTCGCACTGACGGCAATCCGTGCAGGCCGGCGCTTGTTGATGGCTCGCCAGCGAGGCGTAGAGCTCGCGCGCGTCGCGGCGGTGGCCGTAGTTTTGGTGATACATGCGGTAGCGGAGGATGTCCGGGATGCGCACGCCGGCCGGGCAGACCGACACGCAGGTCTCGCACATCCGGCAGTAATCGCCGGTGGCCAGCGAGGCGTAGCGGTCCAGCAAACGTTCGTGGAGCGCGCCGAACTTCCGCGTCACCGCCGCGCAGTTCTCCGTCACGTCCTGTGTCGCGCCCATGCCGACAATCGCGCAGGAAACACTGGGGTTCTTCAGCACCCACATTAGGAACGCCTGGTAGAGGTTCTGTTTGCCGAGCGCCTTCAGTTCCTTGAGCAGCCCGGCCACCTTCGGGTCGTCGGTCTTCTTCGCCCAGTTGGGAATGAAGTGGCCGGTCATCGGCTTGATCACCATCACGCCCACGTCCTTCTTCTTGCACAACTCGAACAGCTCCTCCGTGCCGACGCGGTCGGTCTTTTCCGTCCACTTGGCGAGGTTCATGTAGTTGTAGGGCTGGAGGATGAAGTCAACCAGACCGGTTTCGACGCGCAAGCGATGCTGCTCCGGAATGTGGCAGCTCATGCCGATAAACCGGATTTTGCCCTGCTGCTTGAGCTTCTGCGCGGCCTCGGCAAACCCATCGCTCCAGCCGCCGTGGCCGAAGTAACCGTCAATCACGTCGGTCTGAAATCGCGTGAGGCTCCGCTCGCAGTCCGCGATGACAGCCTTGGCGTCGCGCTTGCCGGAGGCGGTGAAGATAAACGCGTCCTTGCGGCGGCCTTTCAGCGCGCGGCCGAGAATCTCCTCGGTGTCGTGGTAGCTGGCGGAGGTGGCGACGAAGTTGCCGCCGTGCTCCAGCAATTTGTGCGTCATTGCAGGAAGCTCCTCGCGATACTTGTTGAACATCTCCGGCCCAAGCTGCTGCGAGCGCAGCCCGCTGGCGCAGCCCAGCCCGATCTCGGAAATCCTGAGGTTCGTGCGGCCAAGCCGGCGATACTTCATGCCCGCCGCCGGCTCGCTCGCCGCCACCGTGCGGTTCTCCGCGAGCGTCCCCAACGCCACCGCGGTGGTGGTTTCCAGAAACTGGCGACGTGTCACTGAACTGTTCTCTTTAGCACTCATGGCGTTCTCCTTTCGTAACAAACGTTCGTTGACTTCCTGCCTCACTACACCGGCGCGCCCAAGAAGCCCTCGTGATAAAACACCGGCTTGTAGCCGTGTTCGGTCACCCAGCGGATGGCGGTATCAAGCCGCAGGGCGTGGTCGGGGATGTAGCGAGTGTAGAACGGCCAGAAATACTGCTCGTGTGTGAACAGGTCCATAATCTCGGCCGTGTTCGGGTCCTTCGATATCGGCTCCAGCGTGGAGGCGATACGGTCAACCGGCGTGGAGTTGCAGACGATGTCCACCCGCGAGCAGACGATCCCGCTTTTGAAATCCTTCCAGGCGTCGTGCGTCGAGACATACTGGGAGATGACGTCGTCGTAGCGGTAGTTCACGTCGTAGCGGCCGCTCCCGGGCATGCGGAAATAGCCACTCAGCGCGCGGACGCCGCGCTTATAGAGCGGCTTGAGCGCTTCCTGCCGTGTCATGCCCCAATGGATTACAGTCGGCGGAGCGTAGCTCTGCGCGCCGGCGAAACGGTGTATCTCGTGAGCCACGAGATCCAGGTCGGCCAGCAGCTTCTGTGGCGGCGCATCCTGATACGGCCGGTCGGGTTTGTCGGCGTAGGCGTGGAAGGCAAGCTTGAGCCAGTGCGCGCAGTCGCGCCATTCGGGCTTGTAGCGGTCGGGGAACTGCGAGATGTCGAAGCCGTCTTCGGTCGTGTAGTAGATGTTGATGGTGAACTTCACGCCATACTTCTTGTGCAGGTCGCGCAGCATCGCCATGTAGAAGCAGTCGAACAACGAGCCGTAGTTCTTCTGGAAGATGTCGCGGAGGAAGAAGCTGTTGTCGTCAATCGAGAACCGGTAGCGTGGAAACGAGTGTCGGTCCCAAACCACGCGCACGCGATCCTCATGGCGGCCCGAACTGCCTTTGCTGGTGACCGTGATGTTGGTCTCTCGGTCGCGCAGCACGACTTCGGCTGTAAACCTCTCCCCTTCTCGCTCCGCTTCTTTGTCACCGACCAGGACGCGGTCGCCTTCCGGCGCCTTGCCGGAGACCCGGATGGCCAGCCCGCGATCAACAACCTTGCCATGCCGGTGATTGAGAACGGCTCCATGAAACGGCTCCTCAATTTTCAGCGCCGAAGGAGCCGCCGCAAACGTGCTCAGCGGTCTTCCGAGAACAATCCCGACTGCACCCAGCGCAGCGGTTCCCAAGAAGTCACGTCGTCCGATGGGGTTCTTGCTCATGGTGCTGGTCTCCTGATAGCGATTACACCTTTGGTTGCCGTCCTTCTCAAAGCTCTCATCAGCCTACGTTCGCAGCGTAGGCCAGTGGCCACCGTGACTCAAGCAGTCCTTCAGCGATCAGTCGATCAGCTTTTGCAACTCCGCCTGCTGGCGCTGCAATTCCTCGCGCTTGGTCCGCTGCTGAGCCACAACGGCGGGCGGGGCCTTGGTGACGAAATCCTGGTTGGCCAGCTTCCGGTCAATCGCTTCGATTTCCTTCGCCAGCTTTACAAGTTGCGCCTCGATCCGTTTCCGTTCGGCGGCGGGATCCACCAAGCCTTCCAGAGGCATGAAGATCGAGCCGAGTTCGGCGACGGCCGCGGGCGTGCCAGACGGCGACTGGCAGTCCGCGCCGACGAACTCGATCTGCTCGGCGTTGAGCAGGATGCGGAGTGTCGGCAGTTCCTGCTGCAACCGCGCAGCAATGTCGGGCGTCTTGGCTTGAACCTTGAAGTTGGCCTTTTTGCCCGGCGCGATCTTCTTTTCGGCGCGCAGGTTGCGGCCGGCGACGACCAACGCGTATTTCTTCGACACCCACTCCACCACCGATGCGTCGCCGAGACCGGTCGGCTTCGGCCACTCGGCAAACTGGATGGTCTTGTTCTGCGCGAAGCCGAGGCCGTGCCAGAGTTCCTCGGTAATGAACGGCGCGAACGGATGCAGCAGCCGCAGCACGTTCGAGAGGACCGTGTCCATAACAGCGCAAGCATTGGCTTTCAGCGCGGCGTCGGTGCCTTGCAGCGCGGCCTTCGAGACTTCGAGATACCAGTCGCAGTATTCGCCCCAGAAGAAGCCGTAGAGCGTCTGTGCGGCTTCGTTGAACTTGTAGCCGTCAAGGCTCGCCGACACGTTGCGGATGCAGTCGTCAAGCTTGGCGAGGACATGGTGGTCGTCGGGCGAAAGGAGTTCCTTCTTCACCTCGCTGCCAGCAACGCCCTGCATCTGGCGGAGGCGGGCGGCGTTCCAGAGTTTGTTGCAGAAGTTGCGGCCGACCTCCATCCGCTCCTCGGCGAACAGGATGTCTGAGCCTTGCGGCGCAATGAGCATGAGGCCGAAGCGCAGACCGTCGGCGCCGTATTTGGCGATGAGGTCGAGCGGGTCGGGCGAGTTGCCGAGGCTCTTGGACATCTTGCGGCCGAGCGCGTCGCGGATGATGCCGGTGAAATAGACATTCGAGAACGGCTTCCGGCCCATGAACTCGTAGCCGGCCATGATCATGCGCGCGACCCAGAAGAAGATGATGTCCGGCCCGGTGACGAGGTCGGTGGTCGGATAGAATTTCTTCAGCGTCGCCGACTCTTCCTCCGGCCAGCGCCCCATCGTCGCGAACGGCCAGAGCCAGGACGACGCCCACGTGTCGAGCACGTCGGAGTCCTGTTCCCAGTTCTGCGGGTCGGCCGGGCCGGCGACGGAGCAATGCACCTCGCCGGTCTGCTTGTGATACCACACGGGAATCCGGTGGCCCCACCAGAGCTGGCGGCTGATGGCCCAGTCGCGGATGTTGCCGAGCCAGTGCGTGTAAGTCTTCGACCAGCGCTCCGGGTAGAACTTGATGTCGCCTTGCTCGACCGCCGCGAGCGATTTCTCCACCTGCGGATATTTCAGGAACCACTGCTCGCTCACGCGTGGCTCGATCGGCACGTCGGCACGCTCGCTGTAGCCGACGTTGTGCATGTAAGGCTCGGTCTTCAGCAGCAGGCCGTCGAGCCGCAGCTTCTCCACCACAGACTCGCGGCATTCCAGCCGGTCCATCTCCTCGAAATCCTCGCCGGCGACCTCGGTCATGCGGCCGTCGGGACCGATGACCACCGTCAGCGGCAGGTTGTGGCGCTGAGCCATTTCGTAGTCGGCGGGATCGTGCGCGGGCGTTACCTTCACGCAACCGGTGCCGAACTTCGGGTCCACCAGCGCGTCGGCAATGATGGGAATCTGCTTGTTCTGGATCGGCAGCAGCACCTTGCGCCCGACAAGCTTCTTGTAACGCTCATCGTTCGGATGCACCGCCACAGCCTCGTCGCCGAGCATTGTTTCCGGCCGCGTCGTGGCGACCACGAGAAACTGTCCGCTGTCCACTGTCCCCTGTTCACTGACTAGCGGATACTTGAAGTGCCAGAGTTCGCCCTGCACTTCCTTCATGATGACTTCTTCGTCGCTGAGCGTGGTCTGCGAGACGGGGCACCAGTTGACCATGCGCTTGCCGCGGTAGATGAGGCCCTTCTTGTAAAGATCCACGAAGCAATGGAGCACGGCTTTGCTGTAGCCCTCGTCCATCGTGAACCGCTCGCGCGACCAATCGCAGGAGCAGCCGAGCTTCTTGAGCTGTTGGATGATGATGCCACCGTGCTTTTCCTTCCATTCCCAGATCTTTGCGACGAGCTTTTCGCGACCGAGATCGTTGCGGTGTCGAATGACGCCTTGTTTGCGGAGCGTCCGCTCGACGACGGTCTGCGTGGCAATGCCGGCGTGGTCGGTGCCGGGCAACCAGAGCACCTCAAAACCTTGCATGCGCTTGCGGCGGCAGAGGATGTCCTGAAGCGTGTTGTTCAGCACATGGCCCATCGTCAGGACGCCGGTGACGTTCGGCGGCGGGATGACAATGCAATACGCCGGCTTGGCCGACTTCGGGTTCGCCGTGAAATGGCCCTTGGCGAGCCAGTCTTGATACCACTTATCTTCGACCAGTTTCGCTTCGTAGGCTTTTGGAATGTCAGTCATAACGGAAAGAAGTCAGAAGTCGGGAGTCAGAATCCAGCAGGGAATTCCGGCTACTTTTTCTTCTCGTCCTTGAACAGTTTGTATTCGACGCTGTCCACCAGCGCCTCCCAGCTTGCCTCAATGATGTTGTCGTTAACGCCGACGGTGCCCCAGATCGTCTCGCCGTCGGTGGACTCGATGATCACGCGCGTCTTGGCGGCGGTGCCGGTGCCGGAATCGAGGATGCGCACCTTGTAGTCCACCAGCCGCACTTTCTGGATAGCTGGGTAGAACTTCACCAGAGCGGCGCGCAACGCCGTGTCCAGCGCGTTGACCGGGCCGTCGCCTTCCGCGACCGTGTGCTCCACCTTCTCGCCTACGCGCACCTTGACGCTGGCCTCGCAGATCTGCCGGCCGTCCTCGGCATGACGATCCATGATGATGCGATAGCCAAGCAACTGGAAGAACGGCTTGTGCCGCTTGAGCATCTTCTGCAACAGCAGCTGGAATGACGCGTCAGCCGCCTCGAATTCGTAGCCGCGGTGCTCCAGTTCCTTGAGCTGCTTGAGAATGTCGCGCAGTTCGGGCGTCTCCTTGCCTATGTCGAACCCAAGCTCCTGCGCCTTAAGCAACACGTTGCTGCGGCCGCTGAGTTCGCTCACCAACACGCGGCGACGATTGCCGACCAGTTCCGGCTCGATGTGCTCGTAGCTGCGCGCAACCTTCTCGACGGCGTTGACGTGGATGCCGCCTTTGTGCGCGAACGCCGTCGCGCCGACGAACGGCTGCCGGATGTCAGGCCGAACGTTGGCCAGATCGTCCACGAACATGCTCAATTCGCGCAGGTGTTTCAGATTCTCACGCGGAACCGACGGGATGCCCATCTTCAGGACAAGGTTGGCCATCACCGTGGTGATGTTGCAGTTGCCGGCGCGCTCGCCGTAACCGTTGATCGTTCCCTGGACCTGCGAAGCGCCCTGCTCCACCGCCGCGAGCGCGTTGGCCACAGCGAGACCGCTGTCGTTGTGCGTGTGGATGCCGAGCGCCGCGCGAAGTTGACGCTTCACCTCGGCAACGACCCGCGAAACCTCGTGGGGCATCGTGCCGCCGTTGGTGTCGCACAGCACGAGCACGTCAACGCCGGCGTCCTGCGCGGCGCGCAACGTCGCCAACGCGTAGGCCGGGTCGTCCTTGTAGCCGTCGAAGAAATGCTCCGCGTCGTAGAAGACTTCTTTGCCACGTTCCTTGAAATAGCGGACGCTGTCACCGATCATCGCAAGGTTCTCCTCCGGCGTCGTGCGGATAACCTCGCGCACGTGGAGCGACCACGTCTTGCCAACCATCGTCACGACCGGCGTGTGCGCCTCGACGAGCGCCTGGATATTCGTGTCGCGCGAACAGATTTCCTTCGCGCGCCGCGTGCTGCCGAACGCTGCGATCTTCGCTTGTTTGAACTTTCGCTTGCGGGCCTCGGCAAAGAACTCCATGTCCTTCGGGTTCGAGCCAGGCCAGCCGCCCTCGATGTAATGCACACCAAACGCGTCGAGCCGCTCGGCGATCCGCAGCTTGTCGGCGCTGGACAGCGAGATGCCTTCGCCTTGCGTGCCGTCACGCAGCGTCGTGTCGTAGATGGCGACTTTCGGGTTCATTTTTTGGTCAAACCGAATTTCTCGTGCAGCACGTTGACGGCCTTGTCGGCGTCCTTCAGGTCAATGACCACCGAGATCTTGATCTCGCTGGTGCTGATCATGCCGATGTTGATGTGATTGGCCGCGAGCGTCTCGAACATGTCGGCGGCCACGCCCGGATGGCTACGCATGCCGACGCCGATGATTGAGATCTTCGCGATGCCGTCCTGTGCGGTCACACCGCTCGCGCCGACTTCCCTCGCCACCTTCTCCAGCGCGATCAGCGACTTCTTCAGGTCGTCGGTGCCGACGGTGAACGTGATGTCAGTCGTGCCTTTCTCGGACACGTTCTGCACGATGACGTCCACGTTGATGTTCGCGTCGGCCACGGCGCGGAAAATCCGCGACGCCACACCCGGCTTGTCCGGCACGTGAGCCACGGTAACCTTCGCCTGTTTTTTGTCCACCGCGACGCCGCGGATGACCATGTCTTCCATGTTGCGCGTTTCTTCTTTCACAATCGTCCCTGGGTTGTCGTTAAAACTGCTGCGAACCTCGAACACCACTTTGAATTTCTTGGCAAACTCCACCGACCGCGCCTGCATCACCTTCGAGCCGAGCGCGGCCATCTCCAGCATTTCGTCGTAGCTGATCTCCGGAATCTTCCGCGCGTCCTTCACGATGCGCGGGTCGGCGGTATAGACGCCGTCCACGTCGGTGTAAATCTGGCAGATGTCGGCCTTCAACGCCGCGGCAATCGCAATCGCCGAAAGGTCGCTACCGCCGCGGCCGAGTGTCGTGATCTGCTTGTCGGGCGTTTCACCCTGAAAACCAGCAATGATGACGACGTTGCCGTCGTTGAGCAGTTCATGCACGCGCTTGGCGTGATGTTTGCGATCTTCGCCTTCGTATGAACGCGGTCGGTGACGATGCCGGCCTGCGCGCCGGTGAGACTGGTGGCCTTCGCGCCAAGGGCGTGGAGCGCCATCGCCAGCAACGCGATGGTCGTCTGCTCGCCCGTGGCCAGCAGCATGTCCATCTCGCGCTCGTTCGGCATGTCGTGGACTTCCCTCGCCAGCTTGATGAGATTGTCCGTGACGCCGCTCATCGCCGACACCACCACGACGACCTGGTTGCCGGCCTGCTGGGTGGCGAGGACGCGCCGCGCCACATTCTTGATGCGGTCGGGGTTGCCCACCGATGTGCCGCCGTATTTTTGGACGACCAATGCCATTTTAGTATCCGTTATTCGTTGTCTGTCGTTCGTTTGAGACTGTTCTTCAAAACTTCCCACTCGCACCGCCGCGCGGGCCGGCCGGTGCCGGGCCGTTCCTGTCACACAAATAAAAAAACCCTCGATGGTCAACCGAGGGTGTGACGCGGCAAGCCGTTCACCCCGGTCAGGGGGTAACGATAATCGTCTTCACAACCTTGCCGCGCTTGCTGTTCATTGCGGGCTGGAAAATCGCAAAAACACGCCAGTGAATCAAGGACATTCCGCGACAGGGCTTTCCGCTCACATCGGCTGCATCAAACCCGCCTGCACCAACACCTTCAACAAATAAGCCACGAAGGCCCCGATGGCAGCCGACGCCGGCAATGTCAGCACCCACGCCACCACAATCGAGCGCGTGATGCCCCATCGCACCGCCTTGACCCGATAGGTCGCGCCAACGCCCATGATTGCCGAGGTGATGACGTGCGTCGTGGAAACCGGAAATCCAAGGTGGCCGGTCGCCAGCAACACCGACGAGGCCGTCAGTTCGGCGCCGAAACCGTCGGCATTACGCAACCGCGTGATGCGCATCCCCATGGTCTGGATGATGCGTTTGCCGCCAGACATCGTGCCCAAGGCCATGACAATGGCGCAGGTCAGTTTCACCCACAACGGCACGTCGGCAGTCTGAGGCAACTGGCCCGCCGCCACGAGCGCCAGCAAGATGATGCCCATCGTTTTCTGCGCGTCGTTCTGGCCGTGAGACAGCGCCAACAGCGCCGCCGAGAACGGCTGGATCGCCCGAAACCGTTTGTTCACCTTGCCATGCGGCACGCGCCGGAACATCCACGCCATCGCCATCGTCAGGAGGATGCCAATGACAAATCCGATCAGCGGCGACATTACGGTTGGGATGAGCACCTTTTCCACAATCACCAGCCATTGCACACCGTGACCGTAAGTGACCATTGTCGCACCGACGACACCGCCGATCAGGCAGTGCGACGAGCTCGACGGAATGCCGTAATACCACGTCAGCAGGTTCCACGAGATCGCACCGATCAGGCCGGCGAACACCGCCTGCAACGTGATGACGCTGGGGTCCACAATGCCCTTGGCCACTGTCGCCGCCACCGACGTGGATAAGAGCGCGCCGACGAAATTGAGCAAGCCGGCCATCCCCAACGCCTGCCACGGACGCAACGCGCGCGTGGAGATGGAGGTGGCGATGGCGTTGGCCGCGTCGTGGAAGCCGTTCGTGTATTCGAAAAACAGCGCCGCGAGGATCACCACGATGACAACCGTGCTCATGCTTTGTGGGAGCGGAGAGTTAGCGTTACCACGGCACGAGCCTACGTGTGTTTCAACACAATCCGCACGATGATGTTGCCGGCGTCGCGAAACCGGTCGAGCGTCTTCTCCAACAACTCGTAGATGTCCTTGCGCATGACGATTTCCTTCACGTTGTCCATTTCAAGGAACAGCTTCTGCATCAAGTTCAGCATCAGCTTATCGCCCTCGCCCTCGAGCCATTGGAGAATCTGATTTTTGGCGCGGATCTCCTCCGGATTCTTCATTGTGCGCAGGCTGCGCACCATGAACAGCATCGTTTCCGTGGCCCGCTGCAACAGTTGGCACTGCGAGTGAAAGTCGTTCTGCCATGGTTCGAGCCGGTAGGCCAGCAACCGCTCGCCGATGCGCTCGATGTTCTTCGGAATCCGGTAGAGCGCCTCGGCCAGCGCCACGATGTCCTCGCGGTCTATCGGCGTCACAAACGTCCGGCACAACGCCTCGGTGATCTGCTGCGTGATCTGCTTGTCCTTGCGCCGGTGCGCCTCGAACTCTTCGAGCGTCGCTGGCGGCAGCGACTTGTTCAGGCTCACCAACAGCTTCTCCAGCAGTTCCGCGCTGCCTTTCACTTCTCCGGCGCTCGCCTCCAGCAAGTCGTAGAACTTCTCGTCTTTCGGCAAAAATCGGGAAAGGTTCAACATAAGTTTTTCCAATAATCAGTTAACGGCTATTCCAACCGCACCGCCGCTTCGCCGCACCACGGCGACCAGCTCCGGTCATTGCCGCGAATCTGTAACATAACCGCTCCGTTGCTGCCACACTTCTGTTACAGAATCAAGGCTCGCTCAAAACCATCACCTCCTGCGCCGCTCGAACTGACGCCGGGATGCGGGTTTGACTTTCGCCCACCGCTCGCATAGACATTAGCCGTCATGCGATTCAGCAGCACCATCCGAATCATCCTGAGCGCAGCCCTCAGCACATTGCTGCTGTCTGCCCTCTTTGAATCGGCAACCTGCCTTTGCTCTGACGACGCCGACTGCTGCGGGCCGTGTATGCTCTGCCTTTGCACGCAGGCGCTTGAAACGCCGGATGCGGTCGGCGCTGTCAACCAACCCGTTTCGGTCCCAGTGATGCCGGTGATCGAACAGGACCAGTTCGTCTCCCTCACCTTCCGCCCTCCCACACCTCCGCCGCGAGCCTGAATCCTCATCCGCGCCCGTAGTGTGTTCGTCTGCCGCGACCTTGTCGTGGTGGAACTCTCGTTGCCCGAAAATCATTTGAGGTTTGTATGAAAGTATTCTGTCTGTTGTTCTTTGTTGGCGTTATCGCGCTTGCCGATGCGGCGACCCAATCCAAACTCGACCTGGCATCCGCCGTTACCGAGGCAGTCGCGAACAATCCCGAACTGCGCGCCGCCCGATCACGCATCGAGGCTGCCACGGGTCGCGCTGTCCAAACGCGCGTCTGGCCCAACCCGAACCTGGAACTTTCATCCGAACAATTCCCGCCGGACCGGGGCGGTTTTAACGGTGCGCAAAACATGGTTGGCGTGGCGCAAACCGTGCCGTTTCCCGGCAAGAAGGCACTCGACGCCAAAATCGGCGCGCAGGGCGTGACGCTGGCCGAGTGGGAATACTTTGGCCGCGAGCTTGAATTGGTCCGTGATGTGAAAAGCACATTCTACCGCGCGCTGGCTGCCCAAAATAAACTGGCTGTCACCGGGCAACTGGCGGAGCTGGCCCGCTCCACTGCCGAAGCGGTCGGCAAACGCGTCGCGGCCGGCGCCGCAGCCGATCAAGAGCAACTCCGCGCCGAAGTCGAGCACGACCGGGCTGTGGCGGAGATGGCTGCCGCGCGCCGCGAAGTGGCCGAGCCGCTCAAGACGCTGGCGGCGCTGATGGGCCGGCCTCGCGATGCGCTCGGCCCGTTGGCCGGCGAGCTGGCGGAACAGGTGCAGCGGCCCGACCTCAACCAAGCCCGCGAGCAAATGCTCGCCCGCCATCCCAACGTGCGTGCCGCGCTGGCTGGCCGTGAGCGGGCCGACTTGGAACTGCGCCGGGCGAAACTTGATCCGTATCCTGACGTGAACTTCGGCGTCGCCGGGGGCCGCGACTACGCCGCACGAGAGGGCATCATGACGTTTCGTGTCTCGATTCCGCTGCCGCTCTTCGACCGCGCGCAGGGTAAGAAGCGCGAGGCCCGTGCCAACGCCGACATCGCCCGTTACGACCTCACCGCAGTCGAAGTGCGGCTTACGCGCGAATTAGCCGTGCTTGACGAACGGCTGAAAGCCGCCGGCGAACAAGTCGAAACCTATCGCACGCGGATTGTGCCGAAAGCCGAAGCCGCCTCGCGTCTGGTCCGCACCGGCTACGAAGCCGGCAAGTTCGGCTTGCTCGATATCCTCGACACACAACGGACCACCTTTGAGGTCCGGCTGACCTACTACGACCGGCTGTTGGAATTGAACAGTGCCCAGGCCGAACTCGAGGCGCTGCTGGCCAAGAACATGGCGGAGCTTCATCTGGCCAAGCCGGCGGTGATCCCACCCAAGCCATGAATTTCAACACGAACAAGAGAGCAAACAGACGCAACATGAAAACAAACACACTCTGGAAAAGCGTCGCGCTGGCGACGGTCGCCGCGTTGGCGGTCTTCGCCGCCGGCTGCGACAAGAAAGAAGCCCACTCCGAAGATGATGGGCACGGACACAATGCGTGCGGACATGGCGAAGCCAAGGCTCACACCGAAACCAAAGACGGCGTGGTCATGTGCACCGAGCACAACGTGCCTGAGGCGCAATGCGGCATCTGCAAACCGCAATTGGCGGCGACGCTGAAGCCGGGCGAGTCAGCCAAAGTTCGCCTGGCCTCGAACGACTCGGCCGGGATCGCGGGTGTTCAGACCGCAACCCCGACGGTCGGGACGATTAGTGACGCGGTGGAGTGCTACGCCGAGATTGCGTTCAACCAAAACAAGCTCGCCCAGATCGTCGCCCCCGTCGGTGGCATCATTCAGGAAGTCACAGTGGACTTGGGCAGCAAGGTGGAAGAAAAGCAGCCGGTGGCGAAGATCTGGTCCGCCTCCATTGCGGAAGCCGTGGCCAAGGCGGTGTTGTCGCACCAGACGCTCGACCGCGAGCGCAAGCTGCGCGCCGAGCGCGTCACGTCAGAGAAGGACTTGCAGCAAGCGGAAGCGGAGCATCGCGGGGCCTGCCAGCAGCTTCGCACGCTGGGCTTCACCGAGGAGCAGATTGATGTGATGGGGGCCAAGCCGCACGAACAGGTTCTCATGGAGGTGCGCGCGCCATTCGCGGGCGAGATCGTCGAGCGCGTGGCTGTGCGCGGCGCTCTGGTGGAAACAGGCAAGCCGTTGTTCACGCTGGCCGACCGCTCGACCACGTGGGCCATGCTCAACATTCCAGAATCGGCCTTGGCCCGAGTGAAAACTGGCCAGACGGTGGAACTGCGCGTGGAATCACTCCCGGGGCAGACGTTCATAGGCAAGCTGACGTGGATCGGCGCGGAAGTGGATGAACGCAGCCGCATGGCCCGTGCTCGCGCGGAAGTGCCAAATCCGGAAGGGTTGCTCAAAGCCAGGATGTTCGCGCAAGCGCGCATCCTGACTCGCACCGCCGACGGGGCGTTGTTGCTGCCACCGTCGGCCATCCAAAAGATCGGAGGCCAAGCCTTTGTCTTTGTTAAGCTGGCCGAGGATTTGTTCGATGCCCGGGTGGTTCGTGTTGGCGCCAAGCACGATGGAAAGGTGGAAATTGCCGAAGGGCTGAAGTCCCAGGAAGTGGTGGCGGTGAATCACGCTTTTTCGCTCAAGTCGGCCTTCCTCATTTCCCGCCTCGGCGCGGGTTGCGCGGATGATTAAACGGCCTATTCAACGTTCCTATCACATGAAATCCGGAGACTCTCTACTATGTTGAATTGGCTCATCACAACCTCGCTGAAGAACCGCCTGCTCGTCACCGTCCTGGCAGTGCTGCTGATTCTGGTCGGCGGGCGCTCGCTCACCACCCTGCCGATTGACGCCTTCCCCGACACAACGCCAGTGCAGGTGCAGATCAACACCACCGTGCCGTCGCTGAACGCGGAGGAAGCCGAGTCGCAAGTCACCCTTCCGGTGGAACTAGCCATCGGTGGTCTGCCCGGCTTGAATAACATCCGCTCGGTGTCCAAGTTCGGCCTCTCGCAAGTTGTCGCGACGTTTGACGATGACACGAGCATCTTTCGTGCGAGGCAGCTCATCACGGAACGACTGCAAACCATCGAGCTGCCACCGGGCATCCAACGGCCGCAACTCGGCCCCATCTCGACGGGCTTGGGCGAGGTGTTCCACTACGTTGTCCGGTCCACCGATCCGAAACGCACGCTGACGGAACTGCGCGAGATTCAGGACTGGGTGGTCAAGCCGCAGTTGCGCAAAGTGCGCGGCGTGGCCGAGGTCAACACATGGGGCGGGTTTGAGAAACAGTTTCACGTCATCACCGAACCGCAACGGTTGGTCAAACACGGCCTCACACTGGAACAACTGTTCGAGGCGCTGGAATCCAACAACCAGAACGTGGGCGGTGGCCAGGTGGTGCGCGGCGGTGAGTCGCTACTGGTGCATGGCATCGGTTTGACCACGAACGTGGAAGAAATCGGCAACATCGTCATCACAGCGCATGATGGCGTGCCAGTGCACGTGCATGACGTGGCGACGGTGAAGGTGGACCACGAAATCCGCCGTGGCGCGGTCACAGGCGCGGGCAAGGGCGAGATCGTGCTCGGCCTCGGCTTCATGCTGATGGGCGAGAACAGCGCCGAGGTCACGCACGGACTGAAGAACAAACTGGCCGAAGTCCAGAAGACGCTGCCCAAAGACGTGCTGGTCGAGGTGCTCTACGACCGCACAGAACTGGTGGACAACGTCATCCAGACGGTTGAACACAACCTGCTGGCGGGCGCGTTGTTGGTCATCGCCATCCTGTTCGCGTTCCTCGGCAGCCTGCGCGCCGGCCTGGTGGTGGCGTCAGCCATCCCGCTCTCGATGCTGTTCGCCGGCGACCTGATGCTGCAAGCCGGCATCTCCGCCAGCTTGTTGAGTCTGGGCGCGGTGGACTTCGGCCTCATCGTGGACGGCTCGGTCGTGATGATTGAGAACGCCATGCGCCGGCTGGCTGAACTGCAGCACAAGCTCGGCCGGCCGCTCACCGAAGAGGAACGCCGCGAAACGCTGACCAGCGCCCCGCTGGAGGTCGCGCGGCCGGTCGCGTTCGGCGTCGGCATCATCCTCATCGTCTTCCTGCCAATCCTCGCGCTCGAAGGCATCGAAGGAAAACTCTTCAAGCCGATGGCACTGACGATGATTTTCGCGCTGGCCGGTTCGTTGATTCTGGCACTGACCCTGACGCCCGTCCTGGCCAGCCTGTTTCTGCCGAAGCAGGTGAAGGAAAAGGAGCCGTGGCTGGTGCGGCTGTCTCATCGCCTTTACGAGCCGCTGCTGGGTCTGGCGCTGCGTTTCCGCATTGTGACCCTGTTGGGCGCGGTCGCGCTGCTCGCGGGCGTCACATTGCTGGCGTTGCGCATGGGTGGCGAGTTCCTGCCGAAGCTGGGCGAAGGCGCCATCGTGGGCACCACTGTCCGACTGGCCGGCATTTCCGTCGAGGAAGCCGTCGCCTACAACGACCGCATCGAAAAGCTGCTGCTTGCGGAGTTTCCCAACGAGATCACCAACATCTGGACGCGTCTAGGCAGCGCCGAAATCGCTACCGACCCAATGGGCATCGAGTTGTCCGACTTCTTCCTAGCGCTCAAGCCGCGCGGGCAATGGAAGAAAGCGCGCACGCAGACGGAACTGGTGGACAAGATGCGCGAACTGTTCGCCAAGTTTCCCGGTATGACGGTGGCGTTCAGCCAGCCGATTGAGATGCGCCTGAACGAAATGATCGCGGGAGCGCGGGGCGACATCGCCATCAAGATCTATGGCGACGATCTGGAAACACTGCGCGAGCTTTCCGACGAGGTGCAGAAAGTGTTGGGCGGCATCAAAGGCGTGGGCGAGGTCAGCGGCGAACAACTCACTGGCCAACTCATCTTGCAAGTGCGAATGGATCCGAAGGCCATTGCGCGCTATGGCGTGCCCACGCGCAACGTGATGAACGTCGTCGAGGCTGTCGGCACCAAGAAAGTCGGCGAGATCCGCGAGGGCCAGCGCCGTTTCCCGCTGGTGGTGCGCCTGCCCGACCGCCAGCGCACCGATCCCGAAGCGCTCGCCAACACGCTCATCCCGACCGCGACAGGCTCCGTGCTGCCGCTCAACCGCGTCGCGCAGGTCGTCGAAACCGAAGGCCCGGCCACCATTAACCGCGAATGGGGCCGGCGCCGCATCACCGTCCAGTGCAACGTTCGCGGTCGTGACGTGGGCAGCTTTGTGGCCGAAGCACAAAAGAAGATCACCGACCAAGTGAAACTTCCCGAAGGCTACAGCATCGAGTGGGGCGGCCAGTTTGAAAACATGCAGCGGGCCAACGCCAAACTCACGTTCGTGGTGCCGATGGCGTTGGGATTGATTTTCGTGCTGCTCTACTTCAGCCTGAAATCGTTGCGCGACGTGTTCATCGTGGCCACGGGCATCCCGCTCGGCGCGGTCGGCGGCGTGCTCGCGCTCTGGCTGCGCGACATGCCGTTCACCGTCAGCGCCGCCGTCGGTTTCATCGCCCTCAGCGGCGTCGCCATCCTCAATGGCCTCGTGCTGGTGACGTTCATCAAACAGAAAATGGATGCGGGCACGCCGCTGGAAACAGCCGTGCGCGAAGGCTGCATCGTCCGCCTGCGGCCCGTGCTGATGACCGCGCTCGTCGCGGCGGTGGGCTTCATCCCGATGGCCATCAACGTGGGTGTGGGCGGCGAAGTCCAGCGCCCGCTGGCCACAGTGGTCATCGGCGGCATTTTCAGCAATACCCTGCTGACGATGGTGGTGCTGCCGGTGCTTTACATGATCGCAGGCCGGGTGCGCAGACTCGGCGCATCAGCGTCCTCTTGACGTTTGGCGGTGTTACCTGTTTTATTCCGCCGCCTCGTGCGCAACAAAGGCTCTTAGGAAAGGAATTCGACCCATGCCGGTTAAACCAAGTGAGAACGAAGAAAAGTATTTTCGCGATCTGGAACTGAAGGCGCGGCTGGAGAAGCTGGCGAAGGATCAGCAAGCGACCGCCGAAGCCGAGAAACGCCGTTTGAAGGAACTGCACTGGCTGCATTGCCCAAAGTGCGGCCAAAAGCTCGGCCAGGAACGCTACGGGGAAATAGAGGTGGACGTTTGCGCCGGCTGCAAAGGATTGTGGCTCGATGCCAATGAGCTGGAAGCAATTCTGGAAAGCGCGAAGGGCAGCAACCCGTTCCGGTCGTTCCTGAAGATTCTGGGCAAGTGACGCGCCGAAACCTCGGTGGCTTTGGCGACGCGACGGCGGTTGTGACTCGCGCTGGCCACAACGACTTACTTGGGCGGTTTGCCTTTGCCTGCCGTCGTGATAGGTTTGGCCCGCCACGGTGGAAACCGAGAGAATCCGTGGGGTGAATTGATGACGCGAATGGATTCGGAGAACCCAAACTCCAGGCCGCCGCAGGATGCCAGCAACATTCCGACCAGCGCGCCCGCAACGCAAAAGCAGATAACGCGACGCGACGCGATCCGCTACGGCGCTACCGGACTGGCGTGCGCGGCGGGCGGTTACGCTGCGGTGAAGTATCTCGCTGACGCTGTGCGCGAGCTGACCGCCGAGGGTGTCTTCAAAGGCGACGCACCAAACGACGTGGTGTGGGAACTATGGCGTCAGCGCGGCTGGACCCACGAGGGTTATCATTACCTGAAACTCGGACGCAACGTTCAGTGCAAGATTTGCCCGAACAACTGCCTGATGGAGCCGGGCGACCGCAGCCATTGCCGCAACAAGATCAACCGCGACGGCACTCTCTACTCGCTGGCGTTTGCCAACCCGTGCGCGTTCCACGTGGACCCGGTCGAGAAAAAGCCGCTGTTCCATTTCTTTCCCGGCAGCCTGTCGTTTTCCATCGCCACCGCCGGCTGCGTGTTCCGTTGCCTGAACTGCCAGAACTGGGAGATTTCGCAGAAGAAACCGGAGGAAACGAAAGACCCGCGCGGGCCGGAGTTGCGACTGCGCCCGCCCGTCGCCGGCCTCACCGCCGCGGATGTCGCCCGCCTGAGCATGTTCCCGGAGGACGTTGTCGCACTGGCCGCGTGGACGAAGAGCGTCTCCATCTCCTACACCTACTCCGAGCCGACGGCGTTCTACGAATACACCTACGACACCTGCAAACTGGCCCGCGAGCAGAAGATCAAGAACGTCCTCGTTACCTGCGGTTCGATGGAGGAGCCGCCGATGCGCGACCTCGGCCAGTATCTCGACGCCGCACATGTGGACCTGAAAGGGTTCAACGAAGACATCTACTGGAAACTCAACGCCGGCCGCCTCAAGCCTGTCCTCAACACGCTCAAAACGCTCAAGAGCATGGGTATCTGGTTTGAGATCATCAACCTCGTCGTCCCCACCTACACCGACAAGCCGGACATGATCCGCCGGATGTGCGACTGGCTCGCCGCCAACATCGGCCCCGACCATCCGATCCACTTCTCGCGGTTCCACCCCCAGCACAAACTCCAGACCCTGCCGCCGACGCCCGTGGAAGTCCTTCTCCAAGCACAATCCATCGCCCGCTCCGCCGGCCTGCGCTACCCCTACATCGGTAACGTCCCCGGTCTGCGCGATGCGGAAACCACCTTCTGCCCCAACTGCAAACGCGCGGTCATCGTCCGCGACGTCTTCGCCATCACCGGCTACCACCTCAACGCCGGCAGATGCGGATTCTGCCAAACGAAGATCGCCGGTGTCTGGTCGTAGGATTTATGTAACGGCCAACGGCACCCTCTACTGCCCCGGCAACAACCTCTGGCGCAGCACCGACCACGGCAAAAGCTGGAAACAACTCACGAGGTTCCCGTTCAGCTCCCGCATCATCGTGGCCATCGAAACCGACCCGGCTGACGCCAAACGGATGTGGTTCGCCACCACCACCTGGGGCAACAAATGCGATGGCGATGTCTATGAGACCCGTGACGCGGGCGCGACGTGGCAGCAGATCACCGGCAACCTGCCTTACCGCAAGCCGCTTCTCCTGCGCTACAATCCCGACACGCGCGAACTGTGGGCCGCGGGCGTCTGCCTCTTCAAGTGCCGCCGGTAACTGTCGTCACAGCCGCACGCGGTTTTGCGGTGAACGATCGTATCCGGACAGTGTAATCGGCCTGAGGCGCAGCTCGGAGCTTGCCGTTGCGGGGGAAGTGTTGGCATTATCCGCGCCATCATGAACCCGATGAAACGAAGCATGTTCGCCCTCCTGCTCGCCGCCGAGTAACAGCCCCATTGTCTAAACGAGAATTGCTCAACTGGATGAGGTGATCACGTCAACACGAGAGACGGCCGTGAATCAGCAAACTTACAAATACGATGTGGCGTTTTCGTTCCTTCAGGAGGACGAAGCCTTGGCGCAACAGTTGAATGACTTGCTCAAGGGACGATTGGTGACCTTTATTTACACTGAACGTCAGAAGGGAATCGCTGGCACCGACGGCGAGCAAACCTTTAACCGCGTCTTCAGCCAAGAGACGCGCATCGTGGTCATTCTCCACAGGTCAGCTTGGGGCACCAGAGGCTGGACACAGGTTGAACAGACAGCGATTCGAAACAGGGGGTTTGAGAAAGGCTACGACTTCACAATCCTCATTCCGATGAGTCAGCCGATTGCACTCCCTGAGTGGTTTCCGAAAAATCGAATTTGGGCAGACCTAGAACGTTGGGGTGTCGAAGGTGCGGTGGTGGCGATTGAACAAAGAGTCCGAGATGCCGGGGGCACTCCACGCGAGGAAACAGCGGAGAATAAAGCGGCGCGGTTGAGCCGTCTGATGGTCCAGGAACAGACAACGCGTGAGTTCCTCGGATCTGAAAAGGGTGTGAGGTGTGCCTGGAGGCAGGTGCAAGAATTGTTCGCTGAGATTGAGAGAATCTGCGGCAGCATCTCGGCGGCGGGAGGCAAAACAATCGTTGGCGTGCATCGCCAACCAAACCAGTCTAGAGAATGCACGATCTTCTGCTGCGGCTATATGCTCCACGTGCGTTGGGAGAATCAATACATCAACACGTTGAACTACGCGGCTCTACAACTGGAAATGACCCATCAAGATAGTCGCCATCGTGAACCTGTCAGCATGTTCGAAGAGACTTTTAAGTTTGGCGGCAGCAATCCTGATGATGTTGAATGGCTTCGCAACCCAAAAGACAATCGCCATTTTTCCACGAAACAGATGGCCGAATACTGTGTAAAGACACTGCTCGACACGCTTGAGAAAGAAAAGCCTTGGCAAGAACGGTAATTTCCAGGCTGCAGAAACTCCAAGCGGTCTTGCGACGTGCGGAATAGTAATGGCACTATGCGCGCCCGTTGAAACCATGCGAAAGGAACTTATGATCAAGCGTAATATTGTTCTGCGCAAATCAATTGCGGCACTTATGTTGGGTTTGGTGTTCAGCATGACGCGGCTGGCGATGGCCGGCGAAGTCCTCGTCGAAGCCGAGGGCTTCAAGGATTACGGCGGTTGGTCTCTGGATACGCAGTTCGTGGACATTATGGGATCGCCGTATCTGCTCGCGCACGGCCTCGGCGAGCCGGTGAAGGACGCCACCACGACCGTCACGTTTCCCGGCGCAGGCATTTACAAGGTTTTCGTCCGCACGAAAGATTGGGTTGCGCGCTGGAAAGCGCCGGGCACGCCGGGAAAATTTCAAGTGCTGGTGAACGGCAAGCCGCTGGCGGAAACGTTCGGCACGAAGAGCGCCGACTGGTTCTGGCACGACGGCGGCACCGTGAGGATTGCAAAACAGGAGGTGAAGCTCGCGTTGCACGATCTCACCGGTTTCGCGGGGCGTTGCGATGCGATTCTGTTCACGAAGGACTTGTCGGCAAAGCCACCGAAGGACCTCAAGGTGATGGCGGCGTGGCGCAAGAAGCTGCTGGGCATTTCGGAGAAGCCCGCCGATGCCGGCGCGTTCGATCTCGTGGTGGTCGGCGGCGGCTACGGCGGCCTCGGCGCGGCGGTATCCGCGGCGCGGATGGGCTGCAAGGTCGCGCTCATCCAGGACCGCCCGGTGCTCGGCGGCAACGGCAGCGCCGAGATCCGCGTCTGGCCGCAGGGCCGCACGCGCACCGGCCTCTATCCACACCTCGGTGAGATCATCGAGGAACTCTCCGACCGCCCGAAGGAATCACCCGGCACAACGCAGGAGTTCGACGACGCGAAGCGCGATGCCGCCGTCCGCGCCGAGAAGAATATTTCGCTGTTCCTCAATCATCGCGGCGCGGCGGTGGAGATGGACGGCAAGCGCATCGCCGCCGTCATCGCGACCGACATGCGCACTGGCCAGGAGCGGCGGTTCAAGGCGAAGCTGGTTGTTGATGGCACCGGCCACGGCACCATCGGTGTGCTGGCCGGCGCAGACCACACGATCAAAGAGCAAGGCCACATGGGCATGAGCAACATGTGGCGGTTCAAACAAGCCGACTCGCCGCAACCGTTCCCCGATGTCCCGTGGGCGCTGCCTCTGGCGATGGAGGATTTTCCCTACCCGAAGAAGGGCGTAGGGCCGTGGTTCTGGGAAACCGGTTTCGACAAGCATCCGATCCACGACCTCGAATACATGCGCGACTGGAATTTCCGCGCGGTCTATGGCGCGTGGAATGCGATGAAGAACGGCGGCGGCAAGGCCGACCACGCCAACGCCAAGCTGGAGTGGCTCGCCTACGTTGGCGGCCCGCGCGAATCGCGGCAATTGCTCGGCGACGTGGTGCTTACGCGCGATGACGTCGCCGACAAGAAGGAGTTCCCCGATGGCTGCGTGCCGACGACGTGGAGCATTGACCTGCACTACCCGGAGGAACGCTACGCCAAGAAGTTCCCCAACGACCCGTTCATCTCGCGCGCCGCGTTCGACCGCTCTGTGGATTCCAAGAAAGGCTACCCGGTCCCCTACCGCTGCTTCTACTCGCGCAACGTCGAAAACCTTTTCATGGCCGGCCGCAACGTCAGCGTCACCCACGAGGCGCTCGGCACGATCCGCGTGATGAAGACCGGCGGCATGATGGGCGAGGTCGTCGGCAAAGCCGCCTCCGTCTGCCTCCGCCACAACTGCGCGCCGCGCGACGTGTATCACTCCTACCTCGACGAACTCAAAGGGCTGATGAACCAGCGCGGTTGGACCCGACGCGACACCGTGGACGGCAAGTTCTATGATCCTCCGGGCGCGCCGGATTTCCTGCCCTCTGACATGAAATACTACAATCCCGCCAAACTGCCGGGCATCGTGGTGGACGACGACAAGGCCGAGTTGATCGGCACCTGGCAGGAAGGCACCGGCCTCATGAACTTCATCGGCACTTCCTACACCTACCACAGCCCGAAAGGCAAAGCCTTGGCTCGTTTCAAGTTCACCGTGCCAAAGACCGGCCGCTACGAAGTCCGCTTCGCCTATCAACCCCACGAAAACCGCGCGTCCAACGCCGCCGTCACCGTCCGCAGCGCCGATGGCGAGAAGCTCATCCGCGTCAACGAGCGCATCGCTCCGCCAATCGAGCCGACTTTCATCTCGCTCGGCGTCTTCCAATTTGATGCCGCCACACCCGGCGTCGTCGAAGTCACCAACGACAAAGCCAATGGCAACGTCGCCATTGATGCAATTCAGGTTCTGCCGGCCAAGTGACGCGGTCTGGCGGCGGCACTCAGATCGTGATCACTTTCTGAGCGCGCCATTGGGCCGCGATGATGTCGGGCATCCCGCCGACGATGCCCACGCGGATCTTCTCGATGAGGCCGAAGTAGTTCAGGCAGGTCTGGCAGACGAGCAACAGCACGCCCTTGGCCTCCAGCGCACGCAACTGTTCCAGCACCGGCGAACCCTCCACGACCAGCTTCACGCCGTCGGTGTAAAAGCAGATCGCGCTTGGCAGGTGGCCCGTCTCGTCAAGCAGGCGCAGGTAGGTCTGCATCAGCTTGTGCTGCAACGCCGGCTCGGATTTGCCCATGCCGTCGTTGGTAACGAGAATGATGACGGAAGGTTTTTCGGGTTTGTCGCTCATGGTGTGGTTAGGTTTTCGGTTTTGCTGGCGTCTGGTTTCAGGATGCCAGCGATTCTGAAAAAGTTCCGCAACATTCTCTCGCCGTCGGGATGTTCGGCGTCGAAATGCTCCGGGTGAAATTGCGTGCCGTAAAGCAGCCGCGACCTGTGTTTGATCGCCTGCACGCGGCAGGCGTCGGTGGAGGCCAGCAGATCAAACTCCTCCGGCAGCCGCTTGATCTCGTAGGCGTGATACTCGCGCACGACCACCGTGTCGCCGAAGCCGTCGAAGAGCGGGTCGCGCCGGACGATCTTCACTGGCAGGAACGCCCATTCCTTGAACCAGCCCGTGTAGCGCGCCGGATTGGGGTCCTTCTCGCCGGGTGCCAGTGGGCGCATCTTCGCCACCTTGCCGCCGAAGGCTTGGGCAATGAGTTGATGGCCGCCGCAGAAGCCGAAAGTCGGCAGGTTCGTCGCACGAATGGTCGCGAGGAGCCGCGCGGTGTGGTTGGAGGAAATGCCCTTGTCCATCATGGTGATAAACACCGCCTTGATGCGCGTGCGGTCGAGGCTCCCGCCGCTGAGCTGCGAATAGTGAATGACCGCATAGGGCAGGCCGGTTTGCTGCTCCACGGTCTTCTTCACCTTCGCCAGATACGCGATATGGCCGGTCGCCGGCTTCTTCAACGCCTCGCGGATGGTGTCGGGATGATGGCAGTTGATGTGGCAGACTATGGACGGCCCGCTGGCGAGACTGTCGAGATCGTCGAGAACTCCGCCAATGCCGGCGAGGATGCCGCTCGTGAAGTTGGTCTTCTCAGCGCGTGCTTCGGCGCAAGCGAGCAAAACCACCAGCAGGAGGTGTATGCGGTTTCTCGTTACTCCTTTTCTTGGCAACACGCCCGGATTCTACACGACCCCTTGTCCGGGTCAAAGCGCGATGCACACGGCGCGCAATGGATTCGGGATTGTGTCGCCTCCGCCAACCGCTTACGTTGCCTGCCTATGAGAGCCATTCTGTGGCGTTGTGCCGTCATCCTGCTAACGCTTGCAAACGTGCGCGCTACAGGCGCTGCCGAGTTGCCGGTGCTGTCGGATTCGGCGAAACCGTTTAGCTTCGTCGTGCTTGGCGATGTGCATTACACACGCCCAAAATTCGAGGTCAGCAAGGTCATCGCCGGCATCGCCAGGAACGTCAAGGACTGCCAACCGCCTGTTGCGTTCGTCTGCCAGACCGGTGACATCGCCGAGGGCGGCACCTATGCGATGAAGGACGGCAAGCGAGTTTATCGTCAGGCCAGCTACGACGAGATGAAGGAGGAGCTGGCGTTCGCGATGAAGGACGTCACGGAACGCTTCCGGCTGCCGCTGTTCATCGCCGTGGGCAATCACGATAAGCACGCCGGAGGCAAGGCGTTCCCAGAGGTGGCACTACCGCTGTTGTCGCGGGAGTTGGGCGTGACGGTAGCGCAGACTTGCTACGGGTTCCGCTACGGCAACTCGTGTTTTGTCTTCCTCGACTTCAAACCGGCGGACTTCGACGCGCAACAGAAGCTTGCCGCGGAGTTGCTCGCGAATGCCCGCGCCGTTGGTGTCCGCCATATCTTCCTGTTCGCGCACTATCCACTCTGGACGCTCATCCGCCCGGGATTCAGCAGTCAACAATTCACCGACTCGCTGATGCCGATCTTCAAGCAATTCCCGGTGGACGCCTTCTTCTGTGGTCACACGCACAACACCGCCGCGTGGGTGCGCCGTTTCGATGGCACAACCCTCACGCAAATCCAAGGCGTCTCGTGCCAAGCCAGCCCCGAACTGGTGCCGATGGAAGAGCGTCGCACGCTGATGATACCAAGGGAGGAACTCAGCTACTACTGGGGCTATCTCTCCGGCCCGCCGGCTGGGTTATTCCTCGTGACGGTGGACGGCGAGCGCGTGCGCGTGCAGTTCCGATCCGGCGCGAAGATCCTCCGCGAGTTCGAGTGGCGCGAGCCGGGCCGGATCACGGACATCAAAAGGCCGGAGCCGCGCCCGACAACGCCCGTAACGGAAGCGACACTCAAGCAAGCAACTGCCGCGACACTAGCGCTTTGTGCGTGGGCCGAGGATGGGGCCGAAGTGGGCGTCTCGCTCAACGGCGAGCGTGTCGCCACGGGGCAACTTGGCCCGACAATGCGCAACAGCAACGCGTTCGCGGGAGAGAAACGGATTTCGATTCCAAGAGAGAAGCTGAAGCTGCTGCAGCTTGCCAACGAAGTGACGCTCGACAATCCAACCCGCGCCATCTTCGGCGTAGGCCACGCGTATCTGGAGATCAAGCTCGCCAATGGCCGCACCGCGCGCACGGCTGTCTCGAACCGATTCCTGTTCTCCGCGACCCAAACCGAGGGTAACTCCAGCGGCAAGACGGAAGGCTGGAAGATCATTCCGCCCGACGCGCTTACTTCCGTCAACCTCGGCCAGCCGCTCGGCCCGATGCGTCTCAGCTTTGGCGCGAGCGCGAAGTGATTTGCGCAGTCACGCCTTCTGGCCGGTCAGCTTCTCCAAGAACATGCGCGCCTTCTTCGCCTCGACGGCGAGAGCGGGCAGGTCGCCTTTCTCCAGGCACTCGACGATGAGCGGGCCGCGGGTGAAACCGCCTTTCTTGAGGTTGGCCATGACGACCTCGAAGTTCACCATACCCGTGCCGGGCGTGAGCGCGACATCGCCGCCATAGGGACTCTTCTTCTTGGCTGGCGCAGCGGGGTCTTCCTTCATCAGCCGGTAATCCTTCACGCTCATGCCGACGACGAGGCCGTTCACCTCCGCGGAATCCTTGGCCGGATCGAGCGCGCCGTTGGAGTAGAAGAAGATGTTGCCGGGGTCATACCAGAGGCCGAAGTTTTTCTTGCCGACCAGTTCGACGATCTTGCGGCATTGCGCGCCGGTGGAGTTGCTGCCGCCGTGCGGCTTGACGCTAAGGCCGACACCTTTTGTGGCGGCGTAGTCGCAGGCTTCGGCGACGGCTTTGTAATAAACCTCGTGGAGCTTCGCGTTACCCGTGCCGCCGACCATCAGTTGCGTTGTGCCGCACGCGACGCAGTTGTCTATAAGTTTCTTCAGGTCTGCCACGCCGGTTTCGAGTGACTTTTCCACCGCAAAGCCACCGCCCCAGAGCGACGCCACCTTCAGACCGCGCTTCTTGACTTCCTCGCCGACAGCTTGCGCTTCCTCGACGGTGGACGCGGCGGAGACGACGAGGTGGTTCTTGGTGTTGGTCGTCATCAAGCCGGCATACTTGAAACCAGCCCCGGCGATGGCATCGAGCGCGACGCGCCAGTCATGCTCACCCCACGGCCGCGTGTAGCAGCCGATCTGATACGCGCCGGCCGACGCAACCTCGGCGACGCGTAGCGCAGGGATGGTGAGCGCGGCGGCGGTGATGAATTGACGACGGGTGAGTTGATGCGGGGAAGTGCAAGTGGTTTTCATGTTAGCTCCTGCGACGTTGTTGGTGACTCGCGCAGACTACGCCGGCGGGCGCGCCGAGCCAAGCCGGAAGTAGCCGCGTCACTCCGTGACGCGATCATCGGCGTGCAATGCGCGTCACGGAGTGACGCGGCTACTTCAACGCCGTTCAACATCCCCAATGAACAACGCCGGTGGATTCGCCAGCGTCATCGTCCGGCGCAAATCTTCCATCGCCTTTGCAGCGCCCGCCTTGCCACCGAGCACACCTCCGAACACCACGAAGTGAGCCGAGCCGCCCGCGCCCTCGACGCCGACGCCGCCCATGCCGCCGCCGGGGCCGGTGCGATGCATCGCGATGCCGTCGGGCGTGACGCAGGCGAGCGTCAGGCCGTCAGGACGAAACTTCGCGCCCCACGTTGTCGCCGGCTCCGCCTCGCTTAGCACGCCTGGTTTCGAAAGGTTGCCCGTCCGACCGTTGGAGAAAAGGAACTGGCCCGGCGTCTTGCTCGCGGCGGACATGAGATCGGCATCGTCAAAATTCCAGCTATCGCTTACAGGCTGGCTCAACTGCACCTCGCACCACGGCTGGTCGCCGTAGAAGCTGACGACTTTCGTGAAACCATCCGCTGCCTTCATGCGGTAGCGCGCCAGCACCGGCCCGCGCGCTTCGCAAGTGAGCGAGAACGGCTCGTTGCGGTAGCCGCGCACGTCGAGGAAGCCAGCCCAGCCGCGCTCGCCCGGCTGTGTGATGTCAAGCCTGCCAAGCGATTTCACCTGCCAAACGTAAGCGTGCCCGCCTTCCGCGCCGAGTTGCACCTTGATCGCCGCGTTCTCGATCCAAACGCTTTGTAGCCCGCCACTCCGTGGCGAGGTTGGATCCACGGATCCCGCCACGGAGTGGCGGGCTACCAAGGTCGTCATGGCTTCGTAGTTCGCCGCCGGTTTTGGCGCGCTGTCGAAGTAGATGAAGAAGAACCGCGGCGTTTTCGGCTGCGTCCGGCCGCGCGCGATCCAGACGACGTTGCCTGCGGCGTGCCGCTGCGCGTCGAACTTGGCGACCCGGTCGAACTGGCTCGGCACTTCGCCAAGCAATGCGCCATCAGCCGCGTGCTCGACCACGCGCACCGACTGGGGATCGAACGCACTTTGTAGCCCGCCACTCCGTGGCGGGGTATCTGAATCTGATCCCGCCACGGAGTGGCGGGCTACGGTGGAAAGCAGCCGTGTGAACTCCAGTGTCGCCTCCACCGGATAATCCACGCGCTCGAACCTGCCCGCGTCTAGCTTCACCAGCACGCGATACTGCCAGTCGTTGTTCCACCACTTGCAGCGCGCGGCGAAATCCTTCGGCGGCTCGAACGGTTCCGGCGCGCGGCTGCGGCGGATGGCGCTGCGGTCGCCGAGGCCGATTTTCTCCGGTTCCGGCAACAGTCCGGTTTGCTCGTAAGCCGAGAGTGTTGCGTCCAACTGCTTGACCTTGGTTTCGAACCGCTCGGCCAGCGCGTCGTAACGCGTCGTGATCGTCTCCAGATAATACGGCCGGTTCTCGACGAGCCAGAGCCGCTGATACTCGTCGCGCAGGCGAAAGACCTCCGTCGCGAGCGCGCGCAGACGCGCTGCGCCGTCGCGCAAGGCCACCTTCGCAAGCTTGCGGCTCTGCGGTTCGTCCGCGGCGCGGCGGTAGGCGGCGGCGATTTCGTCCGCGATCAGGAACTTCCGCGCCAGAAGTCCCCAGCGGCCCGCGGCGAACACCATCGCGTCGAGGCTCGCCTCGTTGGCGCGCACCTTCGACCGGCTTTGGCCGATGAGCGCCCGCGCGCGACCGGACGACTCGACAATCTGTTGCAGCCGCTTCGCGAGGTCGGCGCCCGCGGGCCGTTGTCCGGTGAACGGGTCTTCCCAGAACGCGGTGTCGGTCGAGCGCGGCGCGCGCAACACGCGATGCAGCCCGCCGAGCAGATTGATCGCCTCGGTCAGTTCCGGTGCGTCCGCGCCATAGAACACCGGCGCGAACGCCGTGTCAAAGCGCGCCGTGTCGAACTTCTCCGGCTGCCACGCGCAGTCGGCGGACCATAGGAAGCCATACCAGTTGTATTCGGTCAGATTCTCGCCGTCGTCGTCCCAAGCGGTGTTGAGCATGCCCTGCGCGCCCATCGCAGCGCCGTCGCGGACGAAATACGCGATGTTCGTCCGCGCGGTGACGCAGTCGGGGAAAATCTGGTTCCAGCAACTCACGCCGGGGCAGACCCACTGGTCGAGGCCGGCCGCCTTGAACGGCTCCAGCCGTGCGAGGTAGTTCGTCGCGCCGCCGTAGGTCCAGTTCATCACGACGTAATCCTTCGGCAGCTTCGGAATCATGTCCTTGTGGTGCAGCGCGATGTCGCCCCAGAACATCAGCCGCTTGCCGTAGGGCTTCAGGATTTCGCGCAGCCGCTTCATGTGCTGGAGGTAGAGGCCGTCCACGCCGATCTCGGCGGCCTTCTCCTTGCTGCGACCCTTGCCCAGCTCGAACGTCTCGTCGCAGCCGACGTGGAAGAACTTCATGTCGTGGACCGGCACGAACTCCGAGTAAAGGTCGCCGAGCAGCTTGTAGGTGCCTTCGTTCAACGGGCAAAACACGTGGCCGCCCTCCGGCATCTCGCGCATCTCGGCGAACTCCGGGTGCTTGAGGATGTGCGCCTGGTGCGCGAACGACTGGATTTGCGGCAGCAACTCGACGTGATACTTCTTGCCGTAGGCGATCAGTTCGCGCGTTTGCTCGGCCGTGATCTCGCCGCCCTCCGGCGCGATCTGCGGGTATTTGCGGAACTTGAAGACGTGCTCGGTGTAGAGGCAGAAGACGTTGATCTTGAACGCCGCCAGCGTGCGGATTTGCTTCTTAAAATACTCCATCGTCGGCACCGGCCCGCGGCTCACGTCATCCTGGCAGCCGCGATAGCGCAGTCCCGGCCAGTCGCGGATACGCACGCCTTCGATGGCCACGCGACCATCCGGCAGCCGCTTCACGAGTTGCCGCAGCGTCTGCACTGCATAGAACACGCCCGGCGCAGCGTTGGCGGCCGCGACGACGCCCTCGCCGTTGATATCGAGCACGTAGCCTTCGTTACCGAGTTCCGGCGAAACCTTCAACCCGCGTTGCTCGCACGCCGCGCGCACCGCCGCGTCGCGGCTCGCGATGCCGATGAGGATCGGTCGTTTCGCCTTGCTGGCGATCTTCGTTTTCAACTCCCCACATAGCATCCCTGCCGCAAAGCGATCCTGCCCGTCGTCCGGTTTGCCAAGCACCACGGCAGCGTCCGCGCCGAGCACGAAGTCTGCGCCGCTCGCGCTCACTTCGCGCGGCTGCGGAATCACCTGCGCGGCAAACGAGCTGCTGACGAAGAGAACAAGAAGAGCAATGGTGCGGAGCATGGTCTTACCTTTCAAACGCCATCACCTCGACCAGATGGCGGCCGGTGTTGGCGGAGTTGTGGGTTTGCGTGACGCGGATGTAGCGCACGAGGCGCGGCGGGAAGGTGCAAGTGTAGCCTTCGTCGGTGGACGACTCCTTGTTGTCGCGGCGGTCGGCGACCTTCTCCCAGTGCTGCGCGTCGTTGGAAACCTCGACGGTGAAGCCGTAGTGGCGATTGTCGCCGAAGAAGCAGACGACGACCACGCGACCGACGCTCGTCGGCTTCTGCAAATCCACCTGCCACCACGCCGCGGGGTCGCGATTCACATCGGTGGCCCAGTAACGCTCGGTGTCGGAGCGCATGCCGTCGTTGGCGAGACGGGCGGGATGTTCCGACAGCGCGCTCGAACACGTCGTCGGCTTGCCGGTCGTCAGGCTGACGGCGTCCTGCGTGACCGGCTCGGGTTTGAACGCATCGGCGTATTTCGCCCAGAGCTTCCGGGCGACTGCAATGCTGTCGCCGCGTGGCTTCGTCGGAAAGCTCTCGCGCTGATCGGACCATTGCGTGGTCCATTTCAGCAACTCCTCATTGTATTTCTTGCTGTCGAGAGGCTTGTTCTCCCGCAGCGACTCGGCTGCGGCGTCGAGGAATCGTTTCCATCGCGGCGCGTAGTAACCGTTGAGCATCCCGGACCACTGCCTGCGGGCGTAGTCGTTGATCGCAAAGGACTCGCCCCAGAGCGTCAGCACCCGCCGGGCGTTCCACTCGCACTTCGCGCGCTCGGCCGGAGTCGCGCCCCAACGCTTGGCATCTTCGAGCCAGCCGCCGAGCAGGAACTCCTGCCGCGTGGCGAGCAGTTCGTCAAGATCGGTTATCAACTCCAGAAAACGCTGCGAGGTTTTCTCAAGCTGGGCGAGGTCTTTCGCGCGCCAAGCTTTGACCATGTCGTTGTGGAGCAGGCTCGCGTGGTCGGCGAGCACCTGACGGGCGACATTCACGAGGTCGAATCGGAACGTGTCCGCTTTGTTGAGTTCGTCCGACGCCTGTAGCAAGTCGCGCCATGCTTCGGCGAGGCGAACCTGATCATAGGGCGTCGTCCCGCGCGATTTGGCCAGCGCAGGCGCGGAAGTGACCGCTGACACGCTGCGGGTCGGGAGATTGAGGACCGTGTCGAGTTGCGCCTGCCACGCCCGTTGCGCGTCGGCGTTGTCTTTGCCGTAGCGATGGCTCGCGTAGTTGCCGACCCACGCTTTCAAATCCACCGCTTCGTCGCGCCACGCGTTCTCGAACATAAGGTCATAGGCTACAGGGTTGTAGCACAGCCCCTCGTTGACGAAGCCGAGGCCGATGAGTTGGCCGCTTTTCGGGTCGCGCCGCGCGGCGAACAGGCCGTCGTTGTTGCGAGTCAGCGCCGCGCCGAGGCCGACGGTGCGGCCGAAGCTCTGCACGTTGCACCAGAGCCACGGCTTGCCGCAGAACGCGTCGGTCTTGTCCCACATCGGCGTTGACTCGCAGAAAAGGTCGAGCACGACCATTCGCTCGTTCGGAATGGCATCGAGGAACGACTTGAACCGCGGTTGCGTCCAGAACTTCCGCTGGTTCATGAACGCCCATCCTTGTAGCACCCACACGGCTTGCGGATCGCTTGCCGCCATGCCGTCGTAGATGGCGCGGCCGAGGTTGGCCAGATACTTCAGGTCGCCGCTCGGCGGCACCATCTCGATGAACGTATCCGCCGCGTAAACGTGATCAGTCCCGAATCGCTTCGTTTGCTCCTCCAGGAACATTCGCGCGATCTTCGCAAAAAGCGGGTCGAGCGGATCGAGCAGATGCGTCTCCCATTCGATCCACTTGATGCGCTGGAGCGGCGCCTTCGGGAAAAGCTGCGCGACGGCGGCGGGCACATGGCCGGTGAAACCTTGCAGCACCGGCGTCATGCCGAGTTCGCGTTCGCGGGAGAGAATCTTCTTCTCCAGTTCCTCGTGGCGCGGAACCCAGCTTTTCGGTAACGGTCCGCCATAGCCGTCGAGACAGCCCATCCACTGAAACGGCAGATACGGCGGCCCAGCGAGAAACTCCGTGATCTGCGCGTCGCTCATCCCAAGCCGGCAGCAGACCGCCTGCCAAACCGCCTCCTGGCCAGTGACCGACAGCGGCATGTTCACGCCGTTGAGCGCCATCCAGTCAATCAGCCGCTCCCATTGCTTCCAGTCCCACCACGGGAGCGAGTAACCGAAGCAGCAGTAGTTCAGGAAGTAGCGGTGCTTCGCCCAAGTGACGCGCCGGACCTTTGGCTCCACGCGCGGCAACGGCTGCGGCAGGTTCAACTGGTCGCCATACCACGACACGTGGCAGTGACAGTGGTGCTTGAGGAACCAGTTCAGCCCCATCGCCATCGCGACGCCGTTGTTGCCGCCGATGACGACCCTCCCATCGCGGCTCCCGATCTCAAAGACGTCGCGACCGTTGTCGGCGACAATCAGTTCGAACACAAACTGGCCCGCGTGCTTCGGCAGCAACCGGCCCAGCAACGACTTCGTTGCGGAAACCGCATCGTGCGATTCACCCGCAAGAGCGTTGATCGCCAACAGGAAGGACACCAACCATACGATGCATCGTTTCATTGCAGACTCCTCTCACTTGCCCAGCAACCACGCCGCGGCATTGTGCCAGAAGCGATGGTATAGATTCCAATAAACAAAATTGCAGCCCCAGTGCGGGGCCGGGTCGGATGTGTAGGCCAGCACGCGGCCTTTGCCGAACTGCCCGACCGCCAGCATCGGGTCGCGCGAGCCTTCCCACACCGCGAGCACGTCGCAACCACGGCGCGGCTTGACGACGTTGTAGCCAAGAATCGGCGGCATCGTCGCAAGGTCGAGTCCTGCGAGAACCGGATGCTTTGGCTTGAGAGCGCGCCCGCGCCAGCCTTCGGTGCTCTCGCGCAGGTCTTCGTGTTCGAGACACTCGACCGGCAACACCTCGCGCAATTGTGTCCGGCCCCAACCGCCCTTGCCCATCTCGCCGTTGAAGCTCAACCAGCCACCCAGGAACATCATGTGCTTGCCCGACCGCAACGCTTCGACGGTCAGCCGCACACGGTCGGGGAACGTCAGCGGCTCCTTGCCGAATTTACTGCGGTCGAAGAACTGCGGCGCAAGCTGGAAGTTTTTCGCCTCCACGTCGGAGAACACGAAGGCGTCATACTCGGCCAGAATTTCTTCAAAGCGTCCCGGTGGCAACCGGTAAAACTCCCAAGTCGGCACGCTCGTCACCTGATGCTCGCCTCCCGACTCGATGGCCTCCTTGAGCCAGTGCCCGTAATTAAAGATGTCCGTGCCCTTCCACGCGTAGTTAAACGGCGTCTCCGCGAACATCGGCCCCAGCATCACCGCCCAATCACCGACGTAGTAAATTTTTGCCATGCGTCCGTTTTTAGCAGATGCCTGTCACGCGCGCTTCGCAGCGACGACAGAAAAATGTCGCTATTCCTGCCAGGCCGTTTCACCCTCTCTTGCGAACACTCATGGCCGTTCAGTTTGACATGGCAGAGAAGGCAGGCGTCACCGCGCCGGTGGAGAGGCTGATTCTCGTGGACGAGGTGGAACGGATCCAGACCGGCCGTTTTCAATCGCACAGCCTGCCGGGCCATCTGCTGCACATCGTGACCGCGGGTGCCGTCAGCCAGTGGGCCGAGGGACGCCCCGAGGTTTTTGGCAAAGGAGCCGTCGTCTGGTATCACGAAAACGAGCCGGTGCGCGGCGAAATCCTGCGCGCGCCGTGGCGGTTCATTACGATCAACTTCCACGCGCCCGCCATCCCGCCGCCGCCCGACGACCGGCGCGTGTTGCGGGCAGGTCCCGTCGCGCTGCGGCTCGGCCGGAAGCTGCTGGCTCTCTGGCGCGACCCCGCGCTGCCGCTGTTGGAGCGCCAACTTCGCTGCCATCGCGCGCTGTTCGAACTCCTCCAACACCTGCTGCCGCGCGCGGGTTTCCAACCCACCGCGCAACCGGGCGCGAAACACTGGTGGCGCATCGAGAAACAATTGCGCGCGCGATTGGAGGAAACACGCACTCTCGCCGACGTCCAACGATTGAGCGGTCTCAGCGTGCGCACGGTCATCCGCGTCTGCAAGGCGGCCACCGGCGTGCCACCCATGAAGCGGCTGAAAGAAATCCGTCTTAGCTATGCACGCGGGCTGGTGCAGCACTCGGACTTGCCGATAACCGAAATCGCCTTTCGTGTCGGCTACGCCCGGTCGCAGGAACTCTCACGCGACTATCACCAACGTTTCGGCTTCACGCCGCGCGAAGACCGCCGTCGCCCGCCCGGCTATCGGCGCTTGGAACGCCCGAACGCCGGCGCGTCCGGTTGCGTGTCCTGACATTGACCAACACTTCGACATCTATCAGCGTGGGCTAAACACAAGCTGGCGTCCAAGCGAGGACGGCCGCCGCGGTTTCAATACGCCGCGATGACTTCGATCTCGACCTGCGCGCCTTTGGGCAACGCGGCGACCTGGACGGTGGAGCGGGCGGGCGGGTTGGTCGGAAAACTCTGTGCGTAAACTTCGTTCATCGCCGCAAAGTCGGCGAGGTTGGTCATAAACACGGTCGTCTTCACGACGTGTTCGGGGCCGATGCCCTGCGAGGCGAGCACACCCTTGATGTTTTCCAGCACGCGCGCGGTCTGCTCCTTGATGCCGCCGGGCACGAGCTGGCCCGTGGCGGGATCGAGCGGAATCTGGCCGGCGCAGAACAAAAGCTCTCCGGCACGGACGGCTTGAGAGTAAGGACCGATGGCTTTCGGTGCTTTATCGGTAGCGACGATTAGGGGTTTCATGACGTGCTCCTTCTAGCAAGTCCGGCGATGCCGGACAAGAGTAACCAGCGACATTCAGCCCAAAAACCGGAACTGAGCCATCAAGAGTGCCGGCGCTGCTCCAGAAAACAGAACCGCCGGGCACACGCGGATGCGCATGCCCGGCGGAACCGATACAGCTTCAGTGGCGAACGAGCGCCGGTTTACAGGCCCTTGGTGATCATCATCTTCACGAGATCGCCGACGCGGCAGCTATAACCCCACTCGTTGTCATACCAGCTCACGAGCTTGAAGAACCTCTTGTTCAACTCGATGCCGGAGCCGCCGTCGAAGATAGACGAGAGCTGGCAGTGGATGAAGTCGCTGCTGACGACCTCGTCGGTGGTGTAACCGAGAATGCCCTTGAGATAGGTCTCGCTGGCTTTCTTCATCGCCGCGCTGATCTCAGCGTAGCTGGTCTCCTTCACGGTGCGGACGGTGAGGTCCACGACCGAGACGGTCGGCGTCGGCACGCGGAACGCCATGCCGGTGAGCTTGCCCTTGACTTCTGGCAACACGAGGCCGACGGCCTTCGCCGCGCCCGTGGTGGAGGGGATGAGGTTGATCGAAGCGCTGCGGCCGCCTTTCCAATCCTTCTTGCTGGGGCCGTCCACGGTCTTCTGCGTGGCGGTAAAGGAGTGGACCGTCGTCATCAGACCTTCCTCGATGCCGAAGCCTTCCTTAAGCAGGACGTAAACAACCGGCGCGAGACAGTTCGTGGTGCAGGAAGCGTTGGAGACAACATGGTGCTTGGCCGCGTCGTATTTGCCGTCGTTGACGCCCATGACGACCGTGAGGCAATCGCCCTTGGCCGGAGCGGAGATGATGACTTTCTTGGCGCCGGCGGTGATGTGGCCTTGCGCCTTCTCGACGTCGGTGAACAAGCCCGTGGACTCGATGACGAGGTCCACGCCGAGCGCCTTCCACGGCAGTTCCGCCGGGGACTTGGCGCTAACGACTTTGATTTCCTTGCCGTTGACGACGAGCACATCGTCCTCAGCCTTGTCGGCGGCCGACTTCTTCGAAGTGACGGTGCCGTCGAAGCGGCCTTGGATGGAATCGTATTTCAGCAGGTAAGCGAGATTGTCCGCCGGAACGATATCGCCGACGGCAACGACCTCAATCTCCTTGCCGATGAGGCCCTTTTCCGCAAGCGCGCGGAAGGCCAGACGACCGATGCGTCCAAAACCATTGATTGCTACTTTAATTGCCATTGTTGTCTCCTAAGTTAGTTATACGTGTGTTTAGCCCGCCATTCTCAAGAAAGCGGAACCGCGGATACTATTGACCTCGCCTTTTCCCGTCAACGGAAAAGGCCGAACAAACTGGCAGCAAGGCGCGCTCGACTTGCAGCGGGAAATCATAACAGATCGCTTCCCGATCTACGTTTTCTTCCAAGCCTGATTCTCCACCGTCGCCCGCCGATCTTCGCGGATTGCATAGCACACGCTCAGGTCCGCGCGACGTTGCCGTCACCGTCAGGTTCTGCCGACGGTCAAGTCCAACGTCGCCGTTGACACAGTGGCAGGCACTTTTTCTCTCATGAACGGTTGGCCCACCTGAATCAGCCTTCCAGTGATGTTCAAACGGAATAACGCAAAATCCGCAGCGACCGCTTGGGAAGCTGCCATCGTTTCGCGGGTGCGGCTGCGAGGTCATCCGTGGGGACATACGCATCGGCCGTCTCGATCTGTTGGGACGATTGGCCGTAGTTCGCCAGGACCAAGTGCAGGTCACGATTGGCAAAGGCCGAAGCCACGCAGTCTTTCGGCAGGGGCTTGGCGAACAAGTCCGAGTCGGTGATCTCCAGATACGCCCAGGTTCCATCTTCCACCAGAGGCAGGTATTTCTTGAGCCAGCGTGCGTGGGCCGGCCGCATCTCAGCGTTGGGCGGAATCGGATCCCAACCGCCGTAGATGTAGGGGCCGTTCGGATGAGCCTGGTAGTATTCCCATGCTTTTCGGTAAAACCCTTTTTCCTGCACTCCCGGCAAACGCGGGATGGGAATCACGGCCCGTTCCCCGGTCAGCGGTCGCCCCCCTTGCAGCAACGGGAATTGCATGTAGGGAATCGAGTGCAGGAAGTGCTCGCTTTCGCCCTCGACCTTGGCGGAGGTTCCTTGGATACAGGGAACAACGTAAGGCGCATGGTTCTTGGTCGCTTCGCGCAAGCCATCGGCATTCCCGACGTTCTCTCCCACCCAAAGATAGTCATAAACCTTAAGTCCGCCCGTCAGAGGTTCATTGGTCCGATCCGCGTGTATCTTATAGATGCCACCGCGTCGCTTCACCTCCGAGTAGATGAGATACAAGAGGTCGGTCATCGCGCCGTCATACTGAGGCGTTTCCATGAACGCGGCCGTCTCGTCCTGGGCAGGCTCCTTGATTTGCTTCGCTGCGTTGGGAACATATCCCCAATCGTTATAGAGGCCGTCGAGTTCATAATCCTCGAGGATCTGCACCATGCGCGGCAGGAAATAGGCGCGCCAACCGGGACTGGCCGGCGAGCAGCGTGGCAAATCCCACCAGCCGCCAATCGCATCACCGGGGCGCGACCATTCCTTGCGGTAATCCGGATCGTGCCCGGCGAAATATCCACTCGATGCATAGGCAAGAATCTTCATGCCGCGCTTGTGGACCATCGCCACAAAACGGCGGAATCCCGCCGGATTGACCGCCGTCAACTTGTTGCCTCCGAAAAGCCCATAGCGATCGTTCCATTCGTCCATCACATGAATCAATTGGATTCCATGGTCCTTCAACCGATCCAATTCCTGTTCGTCGTATTCGCCAGGCTCCCACGGCTTGCAGCTGGGATACTCGCCCATGTTGAAGACGCATTGAGCGGGCAGATAGTCGGCAATCAGGTGCTTGCGCAGGCACTGGCGAATCTTCTGCGTGCAGATGCCAACGCGCGTAAGGCGGCGCCGGTGGTCCTCCGCCGTGTAGCGGGCGAGAATTGCCGGCGTCGTGGATGCGCCGGCGGCGGTTTTCGCCGCAGGCGAGCCGGTTGCTTGGATGGTGTTGATGGGGAGGGAAATGGCCGCGGCTGCCGTGGTGCCCGTTTTGAGAAATTGTCGCCTGTTCATGATAGACTCCTGATGATTACGGTTATTCTGGGATCTTTGGTGTCAAAAGCTCGTCACCTCCCATGATAAACCTCCGAATACCCCTCATGCTTCTTCCGATTCTCCGTGTATCGCTTAGCCAATTCTGAATCTTTCAAGACCAGCAAGTTCTCAGTTTTCAAGACAGTATTTCTCAATTTCACCGGCAACCTTCTTTGTAAAGGCCACAGCCTCGACAACTGTTTTCGGGCCTGTGACGATGTCGCCCGCAGCGAATACGCCTTTTGAAGAGGTATGTCCGTTTTCATTGGCGTCCACAAGACCACGCTTTGTTCTCGAAACATTGCTGTTGGTCATCGCCGCGCCTTGGGGGCCCTGACCGATGGCGAGAATAATCGAATCGGCCGGTATCTTGCTGACGCGGGTGAAATCTTCCTCGTATACTGTTCCTTTTCCCGTTTTTTCGGCTGTGACGGCAATGCACTTTACACCGTCATGTTCGAGCTTAACAGTCTGCAGAAGATGAACGAACTTTACACCCTCCTCAGTCGCATCGGCGATTTCACGTTTGTTGGCCGTCATTTCCTCTTCCAGCAAACTGTTAATGATCGTGACAGTGCCGCCCTCTTCGATATTGCGGATCGCAACTCTTGCAACGTCAAGGGCAACGTTGCCCGCGCCTACAACAACAACGTTTCTGCCGAGACGGTAGGCTTCAGGACTTTTGAGATAGTCTATAGCATAATAAACGTTGCCGAGGGTTTCGCCCAACAGACCGAGCTTGTTGGGCTTTGCTGCGCCGACAGCGATAAAGACGGCTTTGTAGCCATCGATAAACATTTCATCAAGGGTTGTGGAGGAACCAATAAAGGTGTTCGGTTTGAATCGGACGCCCAGCTTGAACAGGATGGTTTCGTATTTTGCGAGAAAGTCCTTGGGAAGCCTGAATTCGGGTATACCATATCTCAGAACACCGCCTATCTTATCGTGGGCTTCCATAAGCGTTACTTTGAATCCCTTCAGAGACAGAAGAATGCTCATCGTAATCCCTGCGGGGCCTGAGCCGATGACCGCAACGTAGATATTCTTCTTCTCGATGGTGGGAGGCTCGTATTCGGCCAAGAATTGTCCTGACAGATGCTGCTCTATCTTGAAGAATTCCGCCGGTTCGGATTTCTTGCCTAGCACGCAATGACCGCAACAGTTGCGCTCATGCGGGCAGACAACGGAACATATTGCGGAAAGCGGATTGTTCGCAAACAGCATTTCCGCCGCCTCTCGTTCTCTCTTCGCTTCAAACAGCCTCATGACGTCGGGGATTGGTGTGGATACGGGGCAGTGTTTTCCGCACCGTGGAACCTTGCATTTTAAACAGCGCGATGAGATTCGGTGAAGCATTGCGATCACATCCTTACACTACCAAGGCGATCAGATCAACCAGAGGCAATGCCAGACGTTTCGCCGGGGTGAATTTACTTCAGGATCTCGATATGGGAAATGAATGAACACTTGTAGAACCCCAAATCGGTGTTATTATTTTGGCGCGTAGAAGGGTGACAGCGGTGTGAGTGAAGTGCAGTGCAGAGGCAGCTCAATAAACCCTTTGCGCTATTTTTTGCCCTCGATAATCCTCAACGCCCCTCCCTTCCACCCGGCTGCCCTTTGGCCCTCGGACCACCAATTCCAAATCCACGTCAAAAACTGTCTGCGTATGAATGTCTATGAGCTGTAGTTCTACTTCATTTCGGCACCGGTGACCTTTTCAAGTTGCGGTGAAAGGTCGGTGTGATGATGAACCAGCTTCCATTGGCCTTTTTCCCGGCGGAAGACGTTCGTCGCCCTGTGGCTTACCATTACCGGCTTGCCGTCCGCGCTCATGTTTTCACCCCGCTCAACACAGACCGTGTAACCCATGTCGGCTCCCGCTTGAACGATCAAGTCGGTGCAAACAACGCGCCCACCGAGCTTCATGCCAGCCTCTTTCTTAAACTCTCCGCCCACCGCTTTCCAACCGGTCAACCGTCCGCCGAACGGACCCATATCGGTCACATCGCTGCGGTGCGACCAGATCGCGTTCATGGGCGCAAGATCGCCGACGAACATCGCGTTGAGCGCCGCGTAGAATTGATCATTGGCGGCGCGAAGTTCCTTTTCCGCCAACGCGCTCGATGGCGCTGCGCTTGCGGCGGCGGACGATTGTTGCTGCTGGGCAAAGCCAGCGTTTGCCGCCAGACACACCGCCAGAACCAAGGGCCGACGAGTGATGATGTTTAGTTTCATATGGATGTGGAGTCAGTGGTTGGAGCGTCACTGGCTCCGTAGTTGATTCAGTTTTCGGGGCGAAACTAGGCCGTCGTCGCGCAGTGCGCAAGGGCCAGTCTCTCCTATCCGATTCGCCGCAAGTTAAGCGACACCTGTGGCGGCCGTGGAGGACACAAAAGCGTGCAGTTTCATGTCTTCCGCCTCGCCTGCTTCTCGACCATCGCCTTCACGCGAAGACGGAGGGCGTTGAAGCTCGATGAAGCCGGTGGCGTCGTCCTGGTTGTAGATGCTCTCGCCGCTTTCCATCCTCGCGATGTCGGGCTGGTAGAGTGAGAGATCGCTCTTATGGCCGGCGGTCATGATGTTGTCTTTGACGAAAGCCGTTAAGTCGTTGGTGGTTGACCCGCTATGCCAAGAATCAAGAGTTGACCCAACTTCAACACTCCACCAGAATGGTGAACATGAGGTTCGGCGCGCCGGTTTGGATTGGCTCGATTGCGATCACATGGGTGACCGGCTACGAGCGATGTCGGACGCGGCGCTGCGGGGGAAAAACAATGGAGACGGAATGCTCCGCATCTTCTCCATTCAGACGGGAGAAGATATGAGAGTCAAATCACCGTTCGTTGCGCTCATGTTATTTGCCGCGCCGCTCGCCGTTCTGTTTTCGTCGCCGGCATACGGCGATTGGTCATTCGCCATGATCGGGGACACCCGCGGCAACGACTCCGGCACGGACTCAGGAGTAAGCCCATACCTGAACACCATCGCCCAGCGGATGGCCGCCATGAACCCGACGATGGTGCTCGTGTCCGGGGATTTGTGCAGCGGAGACCTGGCAGGGTCCACCTATGCCGATTTCATCACGGAGTTCAACACGTGGAAGACGGCGATGACGCCCGTCTCGTCCCTAGGGATACCGATCTATCCGGTGCGGGGAAACCATGAGAATGAGTTCATGGACGCCCTCCCGCCCAACACCGATTTGAAACAGGCGTATTACGACTCCTTCGGCGCGCTCCTGCCGATGAACGGTCCAAACAACGGCCCCGGCGACGATCAGCGGGGATTCACGTATTCGTTCACTGTCAACAATGTGACCGTTGTCGCGGTGGACCAATACTTCTACTTCAACCCCAGCAGCGGCTACCACAGCATTGACCAGAACTGGGTCACCGAGCAGCTTCAGTTGTCCTCATCGCCGTTCAAGGTGGTCATGGCTCACGAGCCGGTCTTCATGGCAACGGGTCAGGACGTGGGAGAGCACTTTTTCGGTACGGATGCGGCGGGCTTGCAGGCGCGGAGCGATTTCTGGAATGCACTGGGCACGAACGGCGCGCCGTTGTATGTGGCCGGCCACGTTCACAACCTGAGCGTCAGCAGCGCGCAGGATGACTTCGGGGACACCGGCTATCAGTTGATCGCCGGCAATGGCGGCGCGCCCTTCGACAATGCCTCCATAAACGCCGACCCCGGTGTGAACGTGCATTACACTAATGGCACGAATTTCGGTTTCGCCCTGGCGACCGTGACCGCCGACACCATGACCATCAACTACCACCTTTACAACACAGCGAGCGAAACATGGTCGGTGGCCAGCTATGCAACCGCCATTGTCCTCCCGGAGCCGTCAACGGTTGCCTTGGTCGCTTTGGGACCGTTGATTCTGGGCGCGCCCATCCTTGGAAGGCGAGTCCGGCGCCGGCGCGCAGTCGGGATCGACTTGGGAGCGCAACTTTAGCGGTGCCACCGCCGGCACGGTGGCGTTCCAGCGCAGCACGAATCACGCTTTCCGCTTTGCCTGCTTCTTCACCATCGCCTTCAGAGCAGCAATAGAGTATTGGAGTCGTGCGGCAGGCAAACCCATCACTCCAATACTCCAACATTCCGTCACTCCAGCGCCCTGACACTCCATTCTGCAACGCTCTTGCCGCTCTCCATCGTCGCAATTTTGTGCCGATAGCGGGCAGGCGCGTCAGATTTTGTAGGGCGTGTCGAACGCGTCGCACCAGCGGTAGGCGTGAAGCAGCGCCAGTTCGCCTTCCTTGCCGCCCTTGCTCTTGCCGTGTTCCATCCCGAGCACGCCGTCAAACCCCTTTTCGTGGAGGTATTTGAAGATGCTGCGGTAGTTGATTTCGCCCGTCGTCGGCTCCTTGCGGCCCGGCGTGTCGCCGAGGTGATAGTGCGCGATGTAGTCCCACGCGGCCTTGATGTTGGGGATCAGGTCGCCCTCGGTGATCTGCTGGTGGTAGAGATCGTTGACGATCTTGCACGAAGGGCTGCCCACCGCTTTGCAGATTTCCATCGCCTGCGGAATTCTCGTCAGGAACAAGCCCGGATGATTGCGCGGGTTCAGCGGTTCGAGCGTCATGATGCAGCCGGTCGGCTCGACTTCCTTCATGATCGCCTTCAGGTTCTCGATCAGGTTGGCGGTCATCTGTTCCATCGTCAGGCCTTTGACCAGCCCGCCGGGGACGACGAGAAACCACTTGCCGTTCACCCGCTTCAGCTTCTCGCAGACGCCCTTGTAGTGCTTTGCATAGTCTTCCTTCTTGTCCGTCCCGGCGACGAGGCTCTGGCCGCCGACGGTGTGGCTGCAATACGGTCCGCTCAACGTCATCCCAAGCTTTTCCATCTCCTTGGCCAGCTTGTCCTGCAGCTCCTGCGGCTTGTTAAGGAAGCCGCCATCGAGCAGCGCGGAAAAACCCGCCTCGGCCATGAAGTTCAACTGGGCGATCGGGTCTTTGCCCGCGTGCGCCTCAAAGGCGCCGAACGTCGGCGCGTATTTGAGTTTGAACTTCTTCCCGACCGTTTTGGCTGGCGCCTGCGCCCGCGCGGCGGTGGTCGCTGCGAACAGGCCGGCTGTGGCGACGACGCCGATGTTCAAAAAGCCCCGGCGGTCCAGCCCTGTATGTTGAACTGCATGCGCGTCATGGATGGTTTTCTTCATACGCGCATTGTTATCAGCGCCGGCAGAAGTTCAAGCGCCAATCCTGCGCGTGGCGCAGTTGTGGATTGCCCAGGCTACGCCTTCCGCTTCGCCTGCTTCTCGACCACCGCGTTCAGGGGAGCAATGGAGTCATGGAGTATTGAGGTAACGGACTTATGCAGCAGGCCAGCCCAAGACTCCAACACTCCAGCACCCCAATACTCCAAGACACTATCCGGTAGCGTCGTCCTGGTTGTAGATGCTCTCGCCACTCTCCATCGTGGCTCTGTCGGGACGACAGAGCGATAGCTTGCTCTTGCGGATAGCAGCGGTGATCGAGCGAAAAGGGCACTCGGAATATGAGCGTTGCCGTTTGGGTGGCCTCGTCAGGGGGACCGAGAACAGCCCTGCGATTCATCGTTGGATGCGCGACGGTCCAAATCCAACAAGTCCCGTCAGAGACGACAGAAATCGAGTGTCAAGATGTTGAACACAAGATGCGACCCCGATTTGATAGATGAGAGGCTAACCTTTCTTTGCAGGACGCTTTTGTCTTTCCTGTTTCTCCAGGTAGGACTCTACATCTTGTTCGATTTCCGGCGAATTGGATTCCTTGAAAATGCGACGGCCTTTGTAGATCACCCGCACGTAGTAACCGCGAAATCTTGTTCCGATGGTCTGGCCGTTACGGTAGGTGGTCATCCCGGTCATCTTTACATCGTCCGAACGCAGCGTCTTGGATTCGAACGGTTTCAGCTCAATTTGGGACTCCTCGCCTTGAGAATATTGATCCGCGGCAGCGGCGACGTTCATCACGACGGCCACCCATTGCCACTCGATGCCCGTGACTACTTGGGCGGAGGTGTTCTGCAGCGTCAACTCGACATACATGCGTTGCCGGAATGCGCTGCCGGTAACGGAGCCACTACCCGTGCCGCGGCGCACACCCGTGAAGCGCTTGACATCGCACGTGAACGGCAGCAGCAGCGGCACCTCCTGGGATGTCGTCTCCATAACATTGGTGGTTGCCGCGGTCGGCGATGCGGCTGCGGGCACCTCGACCTTGGGCGGCGGCGCTTTTGCAACGGCGGTAGCCAATGCCTCGGGCGCGTCGCCGAGAACGGTGATCTGCGATGGATCCGAAATAACCATCTCGGGCCGGCCGGCTACTTTGCGCACGATGCCTGTGATGGACACCTTCTTCGCCATATACAACGCGTCAATTTTGCCCGGCCACCGCGCGGCGTTGCTGGCGAAGATGATGACAGCGAAATCAGTCTTGGAATTCTTGGAGAACTGGAGGCAGTAGCCCTCGCGGGTTTGCAGGACCTGCATCACAGGACCTTCGATGGAGCACAACCGGCCGACGTGACTGCGGGCCTTGTCCCAAGAAACCGCAGGGCCTTGCGCTGACGTGGTCATCGCAGCGACTGCCAGGATGCCAATCAAACACACTATCTTTACCGTTTTTTTCCCATCACGAGTCATGTAGATACAACTGCAACAGTTTCCTTCCTGAAACTCCGCTTTACCGTGTCGTCACACCCTACTTGCCCTGCGACTTCCAAAACGTCGCGGCGGACTGACCGTTGATGATCCTCAACGTCTTGATCGCCCGCAGAACTTCTAAGGTGCCGCTTGGCCTCACATCACACTGGATCACCACCAGCGGCACCTCTTTAAGCTGGCTGAGATCAACACCAGGTATGCCTTCGCAATGCAGCTCACGTAACGGCAAACCTTTCAGCGGTGCCAGGTCTTTGACCCGGGTTTGCCCACACCAGAGATAACTCAGCGGCATGCCCTTGAGCGGCGTCAGGTCCTTGATCGCGGTGCCAGCGCACCAAAGATGGGTCAGCGGCATGCCTTTGAGCGGTGCGAGATCCTTGATCTGCGTATGGGCCACGTTGAGCTGACGCAACGGCACGCCGCGCAACGGTGCGAGGTCTTTCACGGGCGCGTCGTAGCAGTAAAGCGTTTCCAACGGCAGGCTTCTCAGCGGCGACAGGTCGCTGACCTGCGTTTGGCCGCAGTTGAACATCGTCAACGGCATGCCCTTGAGCGGCGCCAAGTCCTTCACCGGCGAGCTGTCAATCTCCAGCGTCGTCAGCTTCATGCCCTTCAGCGGCGACAGGTCGCTGACTTTCGATCCGCTGCAATCCAATGAGCGCAACGGCATGCCGCGCAGCGGACTTAGATCGCCAATCAGGCTGTAGTTGCATTCAAGCCGGCTCAGCGACAGCCCGCGCAGCGCCGTGAGGTCGGCCAGTGAGCGTTTCTGAACCTTGCCATTGCACGTGAGCTGATGCAACGCAGTCAGCGCCCGCACTGGAGCCAGATTGGTCACGCCGACGCTGGAAAAACTCAACTCCGTCAGTTTGCCGCCTTCAATCACGTGGGCCACCGACCTCAGATCGAAGGCCGGGTTCATCTCCTTCAACTTCTCAAGAACTCGTTCCGCCCGATCCTCTGGCGGCAACGCAGCGATGGCTTTCACAAAATCGTCTTCCGCGCCCGAAGAAGGCTGCGGCGTTGACTGATCGCCAGACAGGCCCTGTGCGCAAAGCAGCCACGCCGAGAAGACGCGGATTAATGCTGCTCGAAGTTTTGGCATGTCGGCAACTATGTAAGCGATTTGCGGCAGAAACAAAAGCCAAAAGAGAAGAGTCCCTGGGCAGTTGCCGCCGTTCGTGGCGGGTTACGATGGCGGCATCCGCTGAAACGCCAGCCCGTCGTCGCACTCCGGCTGAATGTCGGCCCGCCGGGCGGCGGGTGCAGGGCAACGGGAGGTGACAGAAGTCCAAACTTCCCTGTTTCACCCCACTTCAAGTTAGGTTATTATCCCCGTTATCATAATGGATCAAGAGATTCAAATCCCCGGCTACCAGCTTCTCGACAGAATCGGTGAAGGTGCCCGCGGCACCGTTTACCGGGCGCGACAGTTGTCGCTGGACCGGCTCGTGGCGGTGAAAATCCTTTCACCGAAGCTGGCTTCCGATGCGGAATACACCGCCACTTTTTTTCAGGAAGCACGCGCAGCCGCCAGACTCAGCCATTCGAACATCGTCCAAGCCATTGAAGTGGGGGTCCACGAGGGCGTTTGGTTTTTTGTAATGGAACTGGTCGAGGGCGGCAACCTCCACGAGTATCTCGCGCGCTCAGGCCCCGCGACGGAACCAGAGACGCTTGAACTGGCTCTGCACATGGCGCAGGCGCTTGACTTCGCGTGGCGCCGGGCCGGCATCATCCACCGCGACATCAAACCCGCCAACATTCTCTTGACGCCGGAGGGTCAGGCAAAACTGGCGGATCTCGGCTTGGCCATGCGGCCCGGTTCTCAGACCGAGGCTCCGAGCTATGCCGAGGGCACCCCGCAATATTGCGCGCCAGAACAGTGCCGCGGAGAACCCAACCTCGACACCCGCACCGATCTTTACGGACTTGGCGCCACGCTTTATCACATGGTCTGCGGCCGCCCGCCTTTCGATGACAATGATCCAGCAAAGGTCATGGGCATGCAGTTGACCCGCCCGCCGGAACCGCCACGGCAGCTCAACCCGAACATTTCGCGGGAGCTGGAGGTCCTCATCCTCAAACTGCTCGCTAAGAATCCGGCGGATCGCTACCAGTCGCCCGCCGAACTGATCGAAGTCATCGAGCAGATGCGCGCGCGCATCGCAACCCCGACGCCCGCCCCGGCTGTGGTCGTCGTGCGCCCGCCGCCGATAGTGTCGGTCGTTTCACCCCCTCCCTCGCGCTCGCGGCGACCTTGGGTGTGGGTCAGCGGCACAGCGCTGGTTCTTTTTGGACTGGGGGCCTTGGCAGTGGTGGCTGTGTTTACCCTGCGTCCGGAGTGGATTCGCGGCTACGTCGCGACGTTATCCGAACCGGAAGGTCTTTCCGACCAAGCGACCAACATCGTGGCGCGCGCAGCCGGAACCGAGTCGGCACCAACCAAAGCCAGACGGACGGCCAGAGGGACGTCCGCGCCACCCCCGCCGATCAAGACGGCAGGGACCGTTCCACCACCCGCTCAGGCGGCCCCCGTGACCAAAGGTCTGCCGGCCAAGACCCCGGCCGCCGCCACCAGCGTGTCCCCGCAAGACGTGCAGAAGTTGTTGGACACGGTAACGGCGATGGTCAAGACCAACAACTACGTGGGAGCAGAAGCAATACTCCAGAATGCGCTCGACCAGTGGGCCGACGTGCCGAAACTGCGCACGCGCATCGAGACCGTCTGGCAGGACGTTCAGACCGCACATATCACCTACGAGAAGAGGCGGGCCGAGAATGAGGTCGCCACGACCGCGGCCGAGAAAGCCCGCCGCGACAAACTCGAAGCCGACATCCAAGTGATTCTCGCGGCGGTCGAACCATTGGCGCGCGCTTTCCACCTCGAGTATGCCCTCCAACTTCTCTGCTCGACACTCGCCAAGACCACCGACGCGGAACTGCACGCGGCCCTGCAAGACAAGGTCACCGAGCTGCAACTGCTGTGCGATCTGAAAAAACAGCTTGTCTCGGCCATCAAGCGAGGCCGCCTGCACGCGCATTCGCTGCCCTTGACCAGCGGCAACACAATCGAAGGCCGACCCACGGCTGCCGATACCGAGGGACTTAGCGTAGCGCTCAGCGGCGGCACGGGCATGATTGAACTGTCCTGGAACCGTTTCGCCGAACCGGCGATCTACGCCATGCTTCAGGAAGCGTTCGCGACCGGCAACGGCCAAGCGATGGCCGCCATGGCCCTCTACGCTTGGGAAACTGGTCGGACTGACGATGCAAAACGATACTCCGACTTGGCCAAGGCAGCCTTGGCCGATAAACTTCCAGCCATCGTCAAGCGCCGCGCCGAGCGGCAATGATACGGGCGCACGCCCGGCGGATTCGGTCCAAGGCCAACAGTAAGAACGGCGTAGGAGGAATCGCCCCGAAGGAACTATTCTGGTATGTTGGACGCCATGTTTCGCACGCAGGACTTGCATGTAAAAGAGATTGTGCCGCTGCTCTCGCCGCGGGCGATGCGGGCCTTGTCGCCCACACCGGAAGCGGTGAAAGGTGTTGTGGCCGGAGCGCGGGAGCGCGTCATCCGCATCCTCAAGCAGGAAGATCTGCGGATGCTCGTGGTCATCGGGCCGTGTTCCATCCACGACGAAACATCGGCGCTGGAATACGCGGGTCGCCTGGCGAAGCTGCAAAAGGATCTGGCCGACAAGATGGAGATCGTGATGCGCGTCTATTTTGAGAAGCCGCGCACGATCATCGGCTGGAAGGGCCTCATCAACGACCCGCACATGGACGGCTCGCAGGACATTGAGACTGGCTTGAAGATCGCGCGGAAGCTGTTGCAGGAAATCAACGGCCTGGGCTTGCCGGCGGCGACGGAATTTCTCGACCCCATCGTCCCGCAATACATCGCCAACTTCATCACCTGGGCGGCCATCGGTGCGCGGACGACGGAATCGCAGACGCACCGCGAGATGGCCAGCGGCTTGTCCATGCCCGTGGGCCTGAAAAACGGCACCGACGGCAGTTTGCAGGTGGCGATTGACGCGATGGGGGCCACGGCGCATCCGCACAGTTTTCTGGGCATGAACGAAGACGGCGTGACGAGCATCGTCCGCACGAACGGCAATCCTAACGCGCACATCGTGCTGCGCGGCGGCCGGGCGATGACGAATTACGACCCCGCTAGCATCAAGGCGGCGGAGCAGAAGTTGATTTCCGAAAAACTGCCGCCGGTGTTGATGGTGGATTGCAGCCACGCGAATTCGGAAAAGAAATTCGCCAGACAGGAGGAAGTCTGGCGTAGCGTCATCGAACAGCGCGTAGGCGGCACCAAGTCGCTTATGGGCCTGATGGTGGAAAGCCACCTAAACGAGGGCAACCAGCCCATCCCGAAAAACAAGCGCGACCTGCGTTACGGTGTGAGCATCACCGATTCCTGCGTGGGCTGGGAAACCACCGAGCGCATGTTGCGTTGGGGCTACGAGCAATTGAAGAAAGTATAAGCCGCTTCAGGACTTTCCGTAGCCGGACGGGCGCGCCTGTCCGGCTTTTTCGCCGATAGGTTCCACTCTCTGAGCATACCCGATCTTTGCTGCGCTTCGGGCGGGCATGGCACCCGGTTCAGAAGGTGGCGACTCAACGGTCCGAAAAGCGCCGAAGCGTTTTCAGTTCGGCACCGGCATAGGCACGGCGCTTTTCTTGGAAGTAGTTGTATTCGGCCTTTTCCGCGTCAGTCCACGTGTTGTGCTGCGTGTAGGAACCGCAGAAGGGGACGAGCAGATCCAGCCAGCAGGCGAAAGTGCGTTTCTCGTTCTCGCTGACCTTCACGCCGTAGTGGGCTGGTTCAAAGTAATCCATGATCTTGCTCTTGCACGACCCTGTGTGATACGGCGGGAGCGCGCCGGTGCGGCTGCGGGGCTTCAGCCACGTCATCCACGGGTTCTTGTCGGGATTGCCGGAAGTGGTGATGTTGACGTAAGACTGCGTGTAGGCGCGTTTGGGATCCACCTGTCCTGCGCCGATCAACTTGACGCTCTCCGGCTTGGCCACTTCTCCTGTCAGACTGATTTTGCTCTTCCCAATTTCCGAGGCGTTGTGGCAGCTCACGCAGTGCCTATCGAAGATGGGCTGGATTTCCTGGACGAAACTGAAGCCGTCCACCGGCGCGGCGGCATCGGGCGAGCGCGGGACATTGACCCCCAGGTAGTTCTCCACGCTGTCCGTCCACGACTGGGACGCCAGCCGCCTCAGTAGCGGATGCTCCTTGCCTGCAAAGGGCTTGAGCTTCTGGACCGGCTTGGAGAGTGCCACCGTAGTTATGCGGGTGGTTGGCGCCTGCGCCCCCGCCTGCATCTTGTTTTCATGGCAGCCAATGCAGGAGAAATGCTCGCCGTTCTGGAGCGTGGACCAGCTTCGCATGGACTGGATGGTGTAGCCTCTGGCGTCGAGGACCTGGAAATAGACCGGCGTGTGCGCAGGCACCTCAAAGCTGCAACTGCCATCCGCCTCGATGTCAACCTCGCCGAGGACATGCTTGACGTCCCAACTGCCACTGTTCAGCGAGATCGGCGTCTGGCAGAGACCGGTCTCGCACTCGCCCCCGTTCTGCCCGTAACCCATGCGAGCAGCGCGATACTCCAAGGCGACGACGCGGATTTTCTTGGCGGTGCCGCGCGCGATGCCGGCAAGGCCCGGCCCTGCGTAGATGTCCTGCACGGTATAAACCCCGTAGTTGTCCTGGGAGCGAACGAGCGACGCGAGCACGCGGGGCGGAGTGCGTGGCATGACCGGAATGGCCAGGCCCGTGCCTTGCCAGTCATCGAACGCCAACAGTTCGCGCACGCCGTCGGGCTTCATGTAATAGACGCCCAGCGGAGGATTGAACGGGCCGAAAGGCGGCAGATAACCTTCCGGGCAGAACGAACAGAAGTAGTTCTCCTCATCGAACGCATAGGGATGCGAATACTGCGGGCCGAACTGTCCGAAAATGTCTATCTTGAAGTCGAGGTGGGGTTTGGACGGATCCGGCGGCTCGGGCTTGATGAAGTCGGCTGATTCGCGCCCGGGGGATCCGTTGAGCTTGGTGTTGATAAACTCGATGCCCTTGCCCTCCTGCATGCCTTTGGTGCGGTCTATGAGGCCGAGCTTGCCCTTGTAGATGGAGTGGTGCCCGGCGATCACGGCAATCGCTTTCTGCGACCCGGGGATGCCACGCGCGTGGATAATCGCCGCCGGGAACATGCTGTAGTTCCCGTAGTATGCCGTTTGTGTCGTGCCGTCCGGGTTCATGGAAATGAGTGGATGGGCGAACAGCGCGTTGCGATCGTTATACTCCCAGCGGGTGAAGACGATACGGCCGTCATCGAGAATCTGGGGGTTGTTCGACATGAGCTGGTCGAACGTCAGACGGCGGATATTACCGCCGTCGGCGTCGCAGCAATAGATGTTCCCACCAGCGCGATACCAGCAGTCGCTGATGTGCACGTCTCGTGTCGAGGTGAAGACAATGCGACCGTCCGGCAGGAACGTAGGCTCGCAATCGGCGACGGGCAGGGGCTTGCCGTTCTTCACAATGGGGAACGTGATCTGCCTCACCCGGCGAGTCGCCATGTCCATCGTGTAAAGGTAATAGGAATCGGTCTCGAAATTGTCGCGCATGGAAAAGACAAGCGTGCGCGCGTCCCATGAGAGGTTCGGATAGCAGATGGCGCCATCGGGCTTTTCGAGCAGCACCTCATGTTTGACCGTGCCGTCCTCAAGCAAGGTTCCCATGCAGAGCTGCCCGCCCTTCTTGAAGCCGTAGGTGTAGTCGCGAATCTGCTCGTCGGGAAGGTCGTATTTTCCGGCAAGGCCCTGCATGCAGCCGAAAATGCCGTGCTTGGCATAGATGAACTGGGTGGCCCTCTCACGGACGGTCTGGAGGCGAGCTCTGCGCCGGGCGGCGCAGGCGTCGAGATACAACGAGCGCCAGCGCGGATCACACGCGGCGACTTCCCCGCCGGCAAGATCATCCAGCCGCTGCCACAGCTTCTTCACCCCGGGATCATCATTGGGGACCCGCCCCAAAACCTTCTGCACCATGGAGCTTTCTTTTTCGCAGTCGTTGTCCGACGTGAAAACGCGGGCGATGTCGAGCCCGGCATCCTGATAGAGCCAGTCGCGCTCGATGCGGTGGCGAGGAAACGCAACGTCGGGCGGGTTCTTGACGGCGTAATCGGCAGGGCGGGTATCGTAGCAGGTGATTTCCGCGATCTGGATGTTCAGATTCTTCCCGTCGCCCGCCGTGGGAAGCCCCACTTTGCGGCACCAGGGAATCTGCGACTCAGGCATCCACGGCCCGGGGTAACGCTTCTGGTAGGAGTCGTTCACTCGCACCTTCAGGTAGCGAGTTGTGACCGGGGGCCACTCCACAAAGGCGGAGTTGGAGTTGGACGTTGCGGGCAACTCCTGGTCCACCGCCAGCGGCCTGACGTGCTCCCGCCCTTGCGCGTCAGCGCAGGCGGAAATGCTCACGTTCTTCACCAACACATAGACCCAGGCGTTGCGCGCCACGAAGCGCATCCCGGAAACCGTCCGTTCTGATCCCAAATCCAGCACGAAGGTGGCCGTCACGGGCGGCTCCGCCTTGGACGGACAAACCGCCGTGCTCTTGCCTGTGCGCGTGTCGTCCAGCAGACAAGCGTAGGTGCCCAAGTCGCCGTCAATCATCTTCCCCACCGCATACTTCCCCGGCGGGTTCGGGAACCACTCCGCATCCGTCCACACGGCAACCGGTCGGAACTCCGCCGCCGCCAGCGGGCAGGCAGACAAAACCAGCGACAGGATAAGTGGTGTGGCTTTAAGGATAGAAGATGAAATCATACGAGTTTTGTTTCCAGTCGCCCGATATTGCTGGCATTGACTTGCGGCCTGCTCACCGGGGCTAAATTTCCACTCTGCGCGTTGCTCTGGCTGCATCGCTGTCGTCGTCGTGTTCATCGCTGGTTTCTGCGGCATTGTCGCCGCCGCGCCGCCCAACACAAGCGCAAACATTCCCCAGCGACAGTTGCTTCTTCTTCGCCTGCTTCTCGACCATCGCCTTCACGCGGAGGCGGAGGGCATCGAGCTTGATGAACCCGGTGGCGTCGTCCTGATATTGGATGCTCTCGTCTGTAAGGACTCACCTTTTCGGCGGACAGCGAATCTCCAGACTGGCGATCTGGAAGGCTTCAAGAAACGCCGCCGGCTTTCGGCGTTGACAGCCCCTGACGGGCGGCGCAGCATGCGATTTAAACAACCCATTTGCTCGAAGGAACACGTCTATGCACAACCAACCAAGCACAAGCAATCCAATCACCCGACGTAACTTTCTCAGCGGCATGGCGGTGGCTACCGCGTTCTCCATCGTGCCGAACCACGCCATCGCCCGCTCAGGCAAGCGCGCGCCGAGCGATAAGTTGAATCTGGGCTGCGTCGGTGTGGGCGGAATGCAAGGCGCGGGTGACGTTAAGAATGTCAGCAGCGAGAACATTTACGCGCTTTGCGACGTGGACGAAAATTTCCTAAACAAAGCCGCCGAGAAATATCCGAACGCGAAGCTCTACCGGGATTTCCGCGAGATGCTGGACAAGGAGCGCAAGAATCTCGACGGCATCACCATCACCATTCCCGACCACATGCACGCCACCGTGGCGTTGTGGGCGATGGAACGCGGCTTGGCGGTTCATTGCCAGAAGCCGCTGACCCAAAGCGTCTGGGAAGCGCGGCTGCTGACCAAGGCGGCCAGGAAATACAAGGTGCCCACCCAGATGGGCAATCAAGGCTACTCTTCAGTCGCCACGCGCGTCGCGTGCGAGACGATCTGGAGGGGCGACCTCGGCGACATCACCGAAGTGCATTCGTGGAGCGGTGGCGGATTCGCCCGCGGCATCATGGAATGGCCGCCGGTCGAGGAAACGCCCAAGACGCTCAACTGGGACCTCTGGACCGGCCGCGCCCGCGAACACTCCTACAGCTCGAAGATTCATCCATGGCATTGGCGCGGGTTCCTCGATTACGGCACACAAATGATCGGCGACTGGGGCATCCACATGCTTGGCCCGGCAAACTGGGGCCTGCAACTTGGCAGCCCGACCAGCGTCCAGTGCACCGCCGTTGATGAAGTCAACCCGGTGACGTATCCGCACTACGCTTGCGTGTTCGAGTTCCCGGCGCGTCCGAACAAACACGTCAAAGCCGGCAAGATGCCGCCAATGAAGCTCTACTGGTATGAAGGCAAGATGGCCAAGAACTTCAAGCCGCCCGGCGACTTGACCGAGCAGGATCTCAAGGGATTCAACGAACTCTTTGTCGGCACCAAGAGCTGCATGGCCACTGGCGGCCGCGGCGAGAGCGTCCGCATGGTTCCCGAGTCGAAGATGAAAGACTGGCAAAAGCCGCCCGAAGTCATCAAGCGTTCGCCCGGCCATTTCAAGGACTGGATCGAGTCCTGCAAAGGCGGCAAGCCGGCCTGCTCCAACTTCGGCATCGCCGGCCCCTACACGGAATGGATGTTGCTCGGCGCCATCAGTTGGCGTTTCCCGAACGAAAAACTCCTTTGGGACGGCAAGAAACTGCGGTTCACCAATAACGAGAAGGCCAACGAATTCATCAAGCCCTACATGCGCAAGGGTTGGGAACTGAAAGACGTCAGGGCCTAAGTCGGTAGCGCGAGGCGTGCGAGATTGAAGCAGCCCTCAACGGGTTGTCCTCTGCCTTTGCCAAGGCTGCGCCTGCTTCTCTACTTCAACAGTTGCTTCACCTTCGCCTGGATGGCTTCGGCCCAGATTTCATACCCTTTTTCGTTCGGGTGCAGCAGGTCGGGCATGATTTCCTTGGAAAGCGTTCCGTCGGGCTGGAGGAATTTTGCATTGACGTCCATGAAGAACACGGTCTTGTTGTCGGCGAAGCCCTTGATGATCGCGTTGGTCGCTTCGTTTTGCTGGCGGAACTTGTCCGCGTTGCCCGCCCCGCGCGGGAAGATTGCGAGTAACAGGATTTTCGCCTTGGGGCACTTGGCCTTGAGCTTGCCAAGAATCGCCTTCACGCCATCCGCCGTCTGCTGCGCGGAACACTGATAAACCGCACCGTTGAGTTCTTTCTGTGGACGGCCCTGATGGCCGGTGTTGTTCGTGCCGATCATCAGCACGATGGCCTTCGGCTTGAGGCCGTCAAAGTTGCCGTGCTCCAAACGCCACAGCACGTGCTCGGTGCGGTCACCGCCGATGCCGAAGTTGGCAGCCTTCAACGGCGCCCAATACTTTTCCCAGACAGCCTTGCCTTTGGCGCCATCCCATCCATGGGTGATCGAATCACCGAGGAAGACAAGCTGCGCCTCGCCCTTCTTGGAGATTTCGTTGAAGGATTCGTGGCGCTTCTCGGTGCCCGGGTGCAGCACGGGCATGGTGGCGTAGTTCGGGGTCGTGTCGGCGAAGGTGACGTTCGCCAGGCACAGTAGCGTGATGAGCAGAAATCGAGTGTTCATAATGATGTCAGTGGCGTCATTGAAGTTGGAGCCGCGCGCCGTGGCAAGCGTATTCGATGGGTGCCCGTTGCTTGCTTTCCCGACCATCGCCTTCCGGGGCAAATGGAGTGTTGGAGTAATGGAGTAATGGGGTAATCGAATCATGCAGCAAGCCACTCCATCACTCCATCACTCCGTTGCTCCGCAATCCCTCCCTCCGCTGGGGATGGACAATGCCCAAACGATCAGCCAACATCAGCAACAGTTGCAAACTGACTTTCAAGTGGCTCGAAAAGATGAGTCCGGTCATGGATGGCCGCAGCAACCGCAAACCAAGAGGATGGCATGAAGCTGGAAAAAACCTTGAATGGTGCACGCATGACCGTTGTGCTCACCGGCCGGCTCGATGCCGCTACGGCTCCTGTTCTTGGCAAGTTGGTCGACAGGCAACTGGAGGGCATTGCAGAACTCGTCCTGGATTTTGACGGTCTTGATTATGTCTCGTCAGCCGGGCTGCGTGTCATTCTGACCGCACAACAGAAGATGAAGGCAGCCCGCGGAAGCATGGTGGTGAAGAACGTGAGCCAGACGATCGCCAGCGTTTTTGAGATGACCGGTTTTGACAGCATCGTGACTTATGAAAGGAAGCTCAGGCAACTGTCGGTCGCCGGCCTGGAGATGATCGCGAAGGGGGCAAACGGCGAATGCTACAAGGTGGATGATGAAACCGTCGTGAAATTGTATTACGACTACATCGACGAAGCTTCCGCCGCGAGAGAGAAGAAACTGGCGAAAAAGGCCTTTGTGGCCGGGGTTCCAACCGCCATTTCCTATGATGTGGTGGAGTGCGGCAACCGCAGGGGTGTCTTGTATGAAATGCTGAAAGCGGACACCCTCTCAAAATACATCGAAAAGAATGTCCATCGCCTGGATGCCGTGGTTGAGATGTATGTCGGCTTCTGCAAGCAGATCCATGCAATTGCGGGTGACCCGAACACGTTTCCGGATGCCGTTACGCTCGCCTGCGGCTACATCGATGCCTGTGGCCTCTTTAACGATAGCCAGCGAGCGGCTATCAAGGAACGCCTGTTGCGCGCTGAAAGACAAAACACGCTGATCCACTGGGACCTTCATCCGGGCAATATCATGATGCAGGGAGACAGTCCCTGCTTGATTGACATGGGGGATATGGCCATCGGCACGCCGTATTTCGACTTGGGACAGATCAAACAGGTCTTGCACTATTATGCAGGCATGGGTCTCTGCCAGAAGATCATCGGACTCGACGACGCGATCGCGCTTCGCGTGTGGTCGAAATTTGTCGCGATCTATTTCGGCAACCCGGCCCCGGATGAGTTGTCGGCGATCGAGGAGAACATCAATTTCTACAGGGCAATCAAGAACATGTTCCTTTATCTGAGCGGCAGCGGTGGCGAAGCCATGCGTTCAAGACGCAAGGATTTCATCTTCCAGATGCTTCCCAAGGAAATCACGGAATTGAAATAGACGTCTCCCTGCCGCGCCGGCCACGGGATCCGGAGCGGATCCTTCCCGGCCTTGACGCCGGCACAGCCAACAACCGATGCCTACGCCTCCCGCTTCGCCTGCTTTTCCACCATCGCCCTCGGAACAGCACGGAACAGGAGCAACGGAGTGTTGGAGTGATGGAGTAATGGAATCACGCAACAAGCTAATCCAACGCTCCATTACTCCACTTCTCCATTGCTCCCACTCCGCACCGCTCTCGCCGCTCTCCATCGTCGCGATGTCGGGCCGGTAGAGCGACAGCACGCTCTTGCGGGACAGCGGCAACGGGGAATTTGAACAACGCACACCGATTTAACGCAAAGACGCCAAGGCGCAAAGTCTCGAAGCGACGGCTGGAAATATCCCGAAGGGATTTCATCAATCAGCCAAGTGTTGCCACGATGAAGTCGGGCTACGCTGGGTGGTGAATCCCGTTGGGATTCTTTAAGCCTGCTCTACTTGTCCACCCTGCTTGTCTGCCTCCACAATCATATCTTCCCAAGGCCATTTCACCGTGGCAAAGCGCCGATAAAGAAGCAATTGGCGATCTACAATTGCGAGTTCTTCACTGGCGGAACTATAACCAAGAACAAGCCCCCTTCCATCTTCATCAATCTGCAAACTTTCAATCTTCTCCAAAATCGCTTTCAAGTTGCTGTATTGAATACGATTTTGACGCTTGACCGCTCGCTCAAAGATTTTTCTAGCGTGTAAACCTCGAATTAGTTCGTCATCCGTGGCGTCCATGATCACTGCCATCGAGTGAGCATAAATTCCAGTGGCGTTGGGACGTGACCGAATTCCGGTCGACACATTTTTTGCGAATTGTTGGTAAAGAGGATTCAATTGTTCGGCATACGCCATACTTGCGTTGTCAACCAAACCGCGGTCGGTTACGTGGAACGCAAATAGACCTTTCTCTTTGAATCCAGCTTCATCAAGTGTTAGCAACGTCAATTGTTGGAGAATGCCAGCATTTGAATAAGCCAAACCGGCCAAGTGGTTCTGTATTTCGTCGGAGAAACGAACATTCAGAGCGTCTCCGCCCTTTTTCAAAATGTTCTTCAGGTCGTCTTGAGTCCAATCAACGGAAATTTCGTGAACCCTCCCTGCCAAATCCGTGTTTAGATGCAGCAGTAAATTTGTTTCGCTCCAAATACCGATGATGATGACAAAGACACCATAGTCCCAGAGTGCTTTCAAATCGTAGGCAAAATTTCTACGGTCATCGGTTGACATGTAGTGAAAATCTTCAATCACCAGTCGCCTGTCCGACTTCTTGATGATTTCAGCAACAAATCGAAGATCATCAATGTCATGGCCGATGATCTTATGTTCAGCTTCTGTGGTGCGTTCACTTCCAACAGATGCTGAAATGCCAGCTTTCGCCAAAAGCGCTGCCCCAGCCTCGCCTTTCGCACCAAGCGTAGCCTTAAATACACCCTGTTTGTTCTCCTTGATCTTGATGCTGATATTTAGTTGAGAAAGCGCATCAACATAAATATCGGTGAACGGTTTTCGCAGCCTGCATTGCACCGTTATTGCATCCGACAGTGCCTTTTGCCGAAGCCAAGACTTTCCGCATTTCGACGGACCTCGGATTGCAAGGTGTGTTGTGCGTGCAAGAAATCTAGATATCGATGCGTCAAGATTGCCGCGATCAACATACGAGTTTTCGCGTAGCTCTGGCGAAATTCCGAATACTTGATCAGCACGCATAGAATTCCTCGCTTAAGTGCTTACTTCTTCTTCGCCTGCTTCTCCACCATCGCCTTCACGCGGAGGCGGAGGGCGTTGAGTTTGATGAAGCCGGTGGCGTCGTCCTGGTTGTAGATGCTCTCGCCGCTCTCCATCGTGGCGATGTCGGGACGGTAGAGCGACAGCTTGCTCTTGCGGCCGACGGTGATGATGTTGCCCTTGTAGAGCTTGAGGCGGACGGTGCCGGTGACGTTCTGCTGGCTTTCCTCGACGAGCGCCTGCAACGCGAGCCGCTCCGGCGAGAACCAGAAGCCGTAATAAACCAGTTCGCTGTAGCGCGGGATGAGGGAGTCGCGCAGGTGCATGACCTCGCGGTCCATTGTCAGCGTCTCCATCTGGCGGTGCGCGGAGTGGAGGATTGTGCCACCGGGCGTTTCATAGACGCCGCGCGATTTCATGCCGACGAAACGGTTCTCGACGAGGTCCACGCGGCCGACGCCGTGCTTGCCGCCGAGTTTGTTCAGCGTGCGCAGGACGTTGGCGGGCGAGAGGCGCTTACCGTTGACGGCGACGCAGATGCCGCGCACGAAGTCGAGCGTGACATACTCCGGCCGGTTCGGCGCGTCTTCGGGCGCAACGCTGAGCTTGAACATGTCCTTCGGCGGCTCCATCCACGGGTCTTCCAGGATGCCGCTCTCGAAGCTGATGTGCAGAAGGTTGCGGTCCATCGAGTAGGGCTTCTTGGCACTCGCCTCGACGGGGATGTTCTTGTCGGCACAGTAGGCGATCATCTCGGCGCGGCCGGGGAACTGTTTCCGGAACCGCTCCTCGCGCCACGGGGCGATGACCTTGATGTTCGGCTCCAACGCGTAGGCAGTCAGCTCGAAGCGGACCTGGTCGTTGCCCTTGCCGGTGGCGCCGTGGCCGACGGCGTCGGCCTTTTCCTTGCGGGCGATCTCGATCATCCGCTTGGCGATGAGCGGCCGGGCGATGCTGGTGCCGAGGAAATACTGGTTCTCGTAGATCGCGCCGGCCTGGATCATCGGGAAGATGAAGTCGCGCGCGAACTCCTCGGTGAGGTCGTCAATGTAGATCTTCGACGCGCCGGTCTTGCGGGCCTTCTTGTCGAGGCCCTTGAGTTCCTCCTCCTGCCCGATGTCGGCGCAGAAGGCGATCATCTCGGCGTTGTAGGTTTCCTTGATCCAGGAAAGGAGGACGGAGGTGTCGAGACCGCCGGAGTAAGCGAGAACGATTTTCATTGGAGTAAGTGGGGGTGGAATAATGGAGTGTTGGAGTGTTGGGTTTAGGCAGAGGAAGGCTCCGCGTTGTAGATGGCGTTGCTTTCCTTGACCATAAGGTTGTCAATCCAGTCGCCGGTTGTTTTCTTCATCTCCAGGCTTTCTATCAGTTTCAGCATGCCATTTTCCAGCTTGTAAGCCAAAACATCAAGCCGCTCAAAGTTGTCATCGGAGATTTGTCCTGCCCGGTGATAAGCATGCACACCAGACACGGATTCGCCCAAGGAACCGAGTGCGATGTAGAGAAACTGCAAATATTCGCGAATCGAACGCCGGCAATAACCTTCAGCAATGTTGCGGTGGACGGAGTCGCTGGAGGCGATGCCCTGCGAAGCAACACGCTTCATCTCGTAAGGGAACTTGCGGAACACATCGCAGCACAACCGGTAGAACTCAATCGCATCCTGCCAGACGACAAGCTGCATGTAGCCGCGATTCTTATTCCGCCGTTCCATTACTCCAATACTCCATCACTCCACCACTCCAGCCGTCACTTCTTCCATCCCTTCGCCAGCAGCGCCATGATGGCTTTCTGCGTGTGGAGGCGGTTCTCAGCCTGGTCGAAGATGGTTTTGGCATGACGCTCGAAGACGTCGTTGGTGATTTCCTTGCCACGGTAGGCGGGCAGGCAGTGCATCACCAGCACTTTGGGTTTGGCGTGCTCCAGCAATTGGTCATTGATCTGGTAGCCGTCCAGTTCGGCGAGACGCTGAGCTTCTTCCTCTTCCTTGCCCATCGAAATCCACGTGTCGGAGTAAATCACGTCGGCACCGGCGGCGGCTTTCGCGCGATCGTCGGTGACGATGATCTTCCCGCCAGCGCGCTTGAGCAGGTCGGGCGACGGCTGATATTTGCGCGGCGCTGCTATGCGCAGCTCGAAGCCGAGCTTGCCGGCGGCCAGAATCCACGAGGCCGGCACGTTGCACGCGCCGTCGCCGATGAAGCAAACGACCTTCTTTTTGATCGGGCCGAGCTTCTCCTCGACGGTGAAGATGTCCGCCAGAATCTGGCACGGATGTTCGTCGTCCGTGAGGGCGTTGATGGTCGGGATGCCGCTGGTGGCGGCGAAGTCCACAACATCCTTCTGATGGAACGTGCGGATGATGCAACCGTGGATCATCCGGCCCAGGACGCGCGCGGTGTCCACGATCGGCTCGCCGCGACCGAGCTGGATGTCGTTGTTCGACAGGAACATGACACGGCCGCCCAGTTCGCGGATGCCAACCTCGAACGAGACGCGCGTGCGCGTGCTGTATTTGGCGAAGATGAGCGCCCACGTCTGGCCGGCGAGCGGCTGCGGATGGCTGCGCTTGCCGCGCGCGGCCTTGAGCTTCTTGGTCAGCGCGAGAATCTCGCCGATCTGTTTGACCGTCAGGTCTTCGATGGAAAGCAGATGTTTCATGACTGTCCCAACACTTTCTCCACAATGGCCAGCGCGGCGTCCGCGTCGGCGTTTGAAATCGTCAGCGGCGGCACAAACCGGAAGGTGTGCGTGCCCGCAGGAACAACCAGCAGGCCCTCCGCCGCGCATTTGGCGACGAGGTCTTTGACTTCGCGGTCCAGCTCGATGCCAAGCATCAGACCGATGCCGCGCACTTCCTTGATGCACGGGAATTTCGCCTGCAGCGCCTTCAAGCCGCGTTTGAGCCGCTTGCTGCGCGCGACGGCTTTCGCCATCAGATTCTTCTCCTCGACCGTGCGGAGGACGGCGAGCGCGACGGCACAGCCCAGCGGCGTGCCGCCAAACGTCGAGGCGTGCGTGCCCGGCCCAAGTATGTCGCAGAGCGGCTTCTCGCCGTCGGCGGTCTTCACTTTACGCGCGGCGCGAGTCCAGATGGCACCGATGGGGAAACCGCCACCGATGCCCTTGGCCATTGAGAAAGCGTCGGGCGTCACGTCGGGCGCGATGGATTGGAATCCGAAGAATTTTCCAGTCCGGCCGTTGCCGCACTGGATTTCGTCGAACATCAACAGCAGGTTCCGCTCGTCGCAAAGCTGGCGCAGGCCGCGCAGGAACTCTGGCGTTGCCGGCCGGATGCCGCTCTCGCCTTGAATCGGCTCGACAAGAATCGCGGCGGTCTGCGGGCCGACGGTAGCGCGGACGGCGTCGAGGTTGTTAAACGGCACATGTTTGAAGCCGGTCATCATCGGCTCGAAGCCCTTCTTCACCTTCTCCTGGCCGGTAGCGGCAATGCCGGCGAGCGTGCGGCCGTGGAAGCTGCCTTCCATCGTGATGATCTCAAAGCGGCCTTCGTCGTGACCAAACTTGCGCGCGAGCTTGTAGAGCGCCTCGTTGGCCTCCGCGCCGCTGTTGCAGAAGAAACACTTGCCGTCAGCACCAGCCAGTTCAACGAGCTTCTTCGCCAGCAAACCCTGCGGCTCGGTGTAATAGAGGTTCGAGCAGTGGATGAGTTGCGGTGCCTGCTGCTTGAGCGCGCGGACGACGGCGGGATGGCTGTGACCGAGGATGTTGACGGCCACTCCACCGCCGAAGTCCAGATACTCCTTGCCGTCGGCGTCCCAACACAAGCTGCCCTTGCCGCGCACGATAGCCAGCGACCGGCCGTAAGTCGGCATGACGTGGTTGTTGTAGAGGGCGACGATTTCTGCGGTTGTCATTGCACTATCTCCGTTCCAACGCCTTTGTCGGTGAAAATCTCCAGCAGCACGCTGTGCGGCACGCGGCCGTCCACAAAGTGCACCCGTTGCACGCCGGACTTCACAGCTTCAACGGCGCTGTCCACTTTCGGAATCATGCCTTTGTCCACGATGCCGGCGGCTTTCAACGCGGGCACTTCGGCGATGTGCAGGCTGGAAATGAGCGTCGCCGGGTCTTTCGGGTCGCGCATCAAGCCGGGCACGTCGCTCATGAACACGAGCCGCCGCGCCTTGAGAGCGATGGCGGCCATAGCGGCGGCCACGTCGGCGTTGCAGTTGTAGATAAGACCATCCTCGCCGAGTGCGATCGGACTGACCACCGGCGTGATGGAGCGGTGGATGCACTGACGCAACGGGTCGGTGTTCACCTCGACGACTTCGCCAACGAAGCCGAGGTCCACGCCACCGGTGACGAGCTTCCGGCACTTGAAAATCTCCGCGCCGGAAAAACCCCGCGCCTTGCCGCCAAGCGACTCGATGGTCTTGACGATCTCCGGGTTGATCTCGCGCGAGAGCACGCGATCCACGATCTCGACGCTGGCCTTGTCGGTAACGCGCATGCCCTGGATGAACTGCGCCTTGATGCCGGCGGCGTCCATCGCGCGAGTGATGGCCTTGCCACCGCCGTGGACGACAATGGGGTTGATGCCGACGGCTTCGAGGAAGACCACGTCGGCGGCGACGCCGTTACGGACCTTCAGGTCGGGCGAATCCATGAAACTGCCGCCGTATTTGACGACGAAGGTGTGGCTGCGGAATCGCTGGATGTAAGGCAGCGCTTCCAACAATACGTCGGCTTTCTGGATCAGGTCTTGCATGAGAAAAAGAAATCGCCCGCCGCGGACAACGCCCGGGCGGTTGGACGATTACTCTCCTTTGTTGAACTCGACGTAGGCTTCCGTCAGATCCGTCGTGTAGGCGGTGAACGTGCCATCGCCGAGATTGAGATCCACGCGGACGGTGAACTCCGGCTGCGCGAGGACTTTCTTCATGCGCTTCGGCGGAACACCGGTCGGCGCGCCGCCGGCGACGGCGTGGACCTTGTCGTAGTAGAGGTCGAGCTTGTCCGGGTCCACCTGCGCGCCGCTGTAGCCGACGGCGCAAAGGACGCGGCCCCAGTTCGGGTCGCCACCGAACCACGCGGACTTGGTGAGCATGGAATTGGCGACGGCCTTGGCCGCCATACGCGCGTCGGCATCGCTGGCCGCGCCGGTGATCTCGACGTTAATGAACTTGGTGACGCATTCGCCGTCGCGGACGATCGCCTGTGCCATCTTCAACATGACGAAGTTCAATGCCTCCTGGAACTTCGGGTAGTCAGGATGTTCGAACGTCAGCGGCACGTTTCCGGCCATGCCGTTGGCAAGAATGATGACGGTGTCGTTGGTGCTGGTGTCGTTGTCCACGCTGATGCGGTTGAACGACTGGTCGGCGGCGGCGCGCAACGCCTTGTCGAGACAGTTGGTGCTGACGGTGGCGTCCGTGGTGATGAAGCAAAACATCGTCGCCAGCGACGGATTGATCATACCCGCGCCCTTGGCGATGGCACCGATGCGAACCTCGCGGTCGTTGATCTTCAACGTCACCGAGATTTCCTTCGGATTCTTGTCCGTCGTCATGATGGCGCGGGCCGCGGCGGCACCGCCTTCGTCGCTGAGCACCTGCTCGGCAGCGCGGATGCCGGCGAGCACGTTTTCCATCGGCAGGTTCACACCAATGCGACCAGTGGAGGCCACCAGCACCTCGTGAGGCGCGACGGCGAGCAGTTCGGCGGTCAGGCGGGCCATATCGAGCGCGTCCTTCATGCCTTTGTCGCCGGTGCAGGCGTTGGCGTTGCCGCTGTTGGCGACAATGGCTTGGGCGCGGCCCTTGGCGATGTGCTTCTGCGAGATGCGCACGGGCGCAGCCTTGACCTGGTTGCTGGTGAACACGGCGGCCGCGTGGGCCGGCATCATCGAGACGATCAACGCCAGATCGAGCGGCGAGTCCTTCTCGGACTTGCCGGCCGGCTTGATGCCGCAATGAACGCCCGCGGCGCGGAACCCCTTGGCGGCGGTAATGCCGCCGGGAATGACTTTGTATTTCGCTTTCATTTTGTTTTCGGGACCGGTCGGTTGGGACCGGTCAAACCAGTCCGGTTGTCTCGTCGAGGCTGCACATCAGGTTCAACGACTGCACCGCCTGACCACCGGCGCCTTTGACGATGTTGTCCACCGCGCTGAGCGCGATCAGCCGGTTGGTGCGTGGGTCAATGCGCACGGCCACGTCCAGGAAATTGGTGCCGGCGATGTTTTTGGTGTCCGGCAACCGGCCCGGCTCCATGACGCGCACGAACGGCTCGTTCCGGTAAAAATCCTCATAGAGCTTCTGCGCGTCCGCCTGCGACAGTGGCTTGGCCAGATCAAAATAGACGGTCGTGTGGATGCCGCGGTTGATCGGCACCAGCGTCGGCGTGAAGCTGATGGTGATCGGCGTTGCCGCCAACAGGCTCAGTTCCTGCTCAATCTCCGAGAGGTGCCGGTGCTTCGGCAGACCGTAGGCACGCACGCTCTCGTTGCACTCGATGAAAAGGTAGTCAGGCTCCGCCTTGCGACCGGCGCCGGAAGGGCTGCTGAGCGAGTTGGCGATGATGCCGACGGTCTTGACAACTTTGTTTTTCAGCGCGGGCGCCGACGCCAGAATGATGCTGGTCGGATAGCAACCCGGCGAGGCAACGAGCCGCGCCTTGCGGATTTCGTCCCGCCGGAGTTCCGGGCTACCATAGACGGCTTCCTTCAGCAGCGCCGGTGCCGGATGGTCGTGCGCGTAGAAATCCTTGTAAACCTCCGCGCTCCGCAACCGGAAATCAGCGCTGAGATCAATGACCCGCAGCCCTTTCTCCAGCAGCGGCGCGGCAAACTCCGCCGCCACGCCGTGCGGCAGCGCCAGGAACGCCACTTCCGCCTGCCGCGCGATGTCGTCCACCTTCGGCTCGGTGAAGACGAGTTTGCTGCGGCTGGCGAACTTGGGGAAGGCTTTGCCGAGCGGCTGGCCCGCCTGTTGGCGCGACGTGACACATGTCAGCTCGACGGCGGGATGCGACAACAGCAACCGCACCAGCTCTTCGCCGGTGTAACCACTGGCCCCAACGATGGCGATCTTGACCTTGTTCATGTGACCTCGGTGCGCGGCGCTTTCATGTTGTGCCGTGCAAAAAGCAAAAAACCCCGACGGTCAGCCGGGGCTTTTCGCGTAGTTCGAAAATCCGACTAACGCTTCGAGAACTGGAACCGCTTGCGGGCGCCGGGCTGGCCGTATTTCTTGCGCTCGCGCATTCTCGGATCGCGCGTCAACATGCCGGCGCTCTTCAGCTTCGGCCGCAGCGCGACGTCCACCTTGTTCAACGCCCGGGCCACGCCGTGACGCACCGCGTCGGCTTGGCCGTGCGGGCCGCCGCCGGAAACGTTGACAAACACGTCAAACTTGCCGGCCGTTTCGGTCAACTTCAGCGGCTGCTGAATGACTGTCCGATGGGACTCAATCGAAAAATAATCCTCCACCGGCCTGCCGTTGATGATCCATTTGCCGGTGCCGGGGGAGAGGCGGACGCGCGCGACAGCAGTCTTGCGGCGACCGACGGTCCATGTGTATTGCTGGAGTTTTTGCTGCCGGGCGGCGGCGGTTGAAATTGCGATAGGTGCCATGTGTGTCTCGAAAATTCGCTCAGTTCAACGTCATCGGCTTGGGTTGCTGCGCGCTGTGCGGATGATCGGCGCCAGCGTAAATCTTCAGCTTCGTCAGCATCTGCTTGCCGAGCCGGTTCTTCGGGAGCATGCCTTTGACGGCGTGCTCGATGATGTTCTCCGGATGCTTGGCGCGCACTTCGGCGACGGTGCGATACCTTTCGCCGCCCCGCCAGCCGGAATAGCTCATGTAGGTCTTCTGCTCTTCCTTCTTACCGGTGAGCTTGACCTGCGCGGCGTTGATAACGACGACGAAGTCGCCAGCATCCAAGTGGGGCGTGTAAGTGGGTTTGTCCTTGCCGCGCAAGGCGTTGGCGACCTTGACGGCCAGCCGGCCCAACACGACACCTTTGGCATCAAACACATGCCACTGACGCTCTATCTCTAAAGTTTTAGGCAAAAAAGTCTTCACATGTTCCAGAAATTAAGGGCGCAGACACTAACTACCGACCCAACTACTGTCAACCACTTTTCTGGTCAGAATCGAAAAAACTTCCAAAAAAGACACTGGCAACGTCGGTTGCCAGTCGGGTTGGAAGCTGAAAGCAGCTCAATACAGGTCCTAAATCAGGTCGGATTTGCGCTAGAAGCCATGTCCGGACCGCGCCCATCGGACGCTGGCGCACACAAACGCCACCACGATGATCCAGATTCCCGCCACCCAACGAGGTTTGTATTGGCGCTTGATGCCGATCCCAGCCTCGTCCAGCGCCCAAGTCAACAGGAAGGCAGCCGGAAAACCAAGGATCATGATGACAGAAATCCACGCCCAATCCGGTGCGCCCACAAACCAGCGGCCGACGGGCCTGAAAACCTTGCCCAGCTTGTCAACCGCCCAGTTGGCAATAGGGTGTGAACCGCTGCCCAAGGCCGAGACGACCACCTCCAACAGGATCAAAGCGAAGATTGCCCCCAGCACCGCGCCGACGACTCGCAGAAGTTGGCGTCGCAAACGTTTCATCATGATTGCCGCCGCATCGCCCACGAAGTCCAACCGCCCGCGCTTTCCCGCGCCACGCCGCGCCAACCGAGCCGGCGAAACACCGCCGTCACCCGCCGGGCGTCGCGATCCAGCACACCGGCCAGCGCCAGCGTGCCACCGGGCCGCACCCACCGCGTGAGCCGGCGAGCATTCCCCACCAGCACGTCGGCGGCGAGATTGGCAGTGACGAGGCTGAACTTTCCGGCGAACCGTCCGCGGATGGATGGCGTTTTGACGCTCAGAGTAAAATCCTCCAATGCGCTCTTGATGATTTCCAGCCGGCGTTCCACGCGGTTGAGTTTCGCATTCGCCCGTGCCACGCGCACTGCCTGACGGTCATAATCGAACCCAATCGCCGGCGCATAACCCAGCCGCGCCGCCGCTATCGGCAGAATGCCAGTGCCGCAACCGCAGTCAAGCAAGGAGGGTGGCTCCTGCGTTTTCGCCTTCTGCCTTTCGCTCTCTGCCTTCACTCGCTCGACCATTCGCAAACAAAACGCCGTCGTTGGATGATGCCCGGTGCCAAAGGCGAGCGTCGGGTCAATCTGAATGATCACCTGTCCCCCACGCGCCTGCAACTTCGACCACGTCGGCTTCACCACCAGCGTCGGCGAAACCCGCACCGGCTCGAAACTGTTCCGCCACGCGCGTGCCCAGTCCTTCGCGCGAATCATCTTCCGCCGCACGCGAATCGGGCCGGGCGCAAGACCGAGGTCGCACAGGATGTCGCGAAACGTCCGCACCGAACGCAGGATTTTGTCCGTCCCGCGCCGCGCGGGCATGAAAAGCGAAATTTCCGCTCGGTCACCGCTCGCTGGCATCCAGCTCGTCGGCCATTGGCCAGCCAGCGAACGCAAATGCATCGTGAACGCCGGCTCCAGCCGTCGCGGCACTGTGACCAAGATCTGCTGCAATTTGTTGTGAGTCATTTGACTTATGTTTTGGAGTCGGGCGCGCCCTCCGCTATTATGCTGGCGTGCCAGCTCAGCAAAAGTCAATGTCGTATCGGTGATGAAAATCGGTCTCATCAGCGACACGCACGGCCACCTCGACCCGAGGATTCCCGCATTGTTCGCCGGCGTCGAGCATATCCTGCACGCTGGCGACATCGGCGGCGAGTCGTTGCTCGACACGTTGCGCGCCATTGCCCCCGTCACAGCCGTGCTCGGCAACACCGACGGCCACCTGCGAGACCACGGCTTCCGCGACGTGGAACGCCGGACGCTCAGTGGGAAGACGTTTCTCATCATCCACGCCGGCCGGCCGCGCGATCTCGCCGAAGACGTGCGCCGGATGATCTTCGACGGCGACAAACCCGACATGGTTGTCTTTGGCCACACGCATCAGCCGGAGCGGCTCGTCGAGAACGGCGTCATCTTCGTCAACCCCGGCTCGGCCAGCCGCCCGCGCATGCACCAGCCTGCCACCGCCGCCATCGCCGAAATCCACGCCGACGGCCGTATCGAAGTGCACTGGCTCAAGCTCGGCTAGGTGGGGTGAGTTTTCAAACTCCCCCACTTAAACGAACGCCGGACAACTTTCATGCAGGAATCCTGGCGCAAAAACGATTCGACAGACGCCGGGCCGCCGCTATACTCCGCCGCCACTTTTGGAAACGGAAGGTTTTATGCCCAGAAACATCGCGTTGCCTCACATCGAAGGACTGGTCTCTTATGAACCGGGCCGGCCCATTGAGGAAGTCGCGCGGGAGTTGAAGCTGCGCCCCGCGTCCATCATCAAGCTCGCCTCGAACGAAAACCCGCTCGGTCCGTCGCCGAAGGCTGTCGCGGCAATGCGCCGTGCGCTGGCCACCGCGCATCTATACCCCGACGGCGGCGGTTTCTATCTCCGCCAGGGTCTGGCGAAACATCTCGGCGTCGGCGCGGACAACATCGTCCTGGGCAACGGCTCCAATGAGCTGATCGAGATGCTCTTCCACGCGTTCGTCGCGCCTGGCGATGAGATCGTTTGCGGCGACCGTGCCTTCGTCGTTTACAAGCTCTGTGCAGCGATGTTCCAAGCCCGCGCCGTGGAGGTGCCGTTTCGCGACCACACCCACGACCTTGAAGCGATGCTCGCCGCGTGCAACGGCCGCACGAAGATCGTCTTCGTCGCCAACCCGAACAACCCGACCGGCACGCGCGTGGATAACGCCGCGTTCTGCCGGTTCCTTGACCGCGTGCCGAACCACACGATCATCGCGCTGGACGAAGCCTACTACGAGTTTCTGGACAACCCGCCTGACACGCTCGGCTACATCATCGGCAAACGCGCGCCAAACATCATCGCCCTGCGGACGTTCTCCAAGATCGTCGGGCTCGCCGGCCTGCGCATCGGCTACGGCGTCGCCGGCAAGGAGATGGTGGGGCTGCTGAACAAGGTGCGCCAGCCGTTCAACGTCAACTCCATCGCCCAGGCCGGCGCGCTCGCCTCACTCGCCGACCGCGCACACATCACCCGGACGCGGCGGTTGAACAAACAGGGACTGGCCTATCTCAGCGGCGAGTTCCGGAAGATGAAACTGGAGTTCATCCCGTCCGTCGGCAACTTCATCTGCGTCCGCGTCGGCGACGGCCGCGCCGTTTTCGACGCGCTCCAGCGCCGCGGCGTGATTGTCCGGCCGCTGGCAGGCTACCGCATGCCGGAGTGGGTCCGCATCACCGTCGGCACGATGCCGGAGAACCGGCGGTTCATCCGGGAACTGAAGGCTGTTCTGAAGTAGTCGGCCGCTCGTAGCGCTTGGACAATGAGAACCAAACTGTTTCTCATCTGCCTCACCAGCATCTGCGCGATGTGCAGCGTCTGCACCGCCGCTGAAACCGGACCAGCTTGGAAAGTCCTCGCGCCGTTTTTTCAGCCCCCGCCCGAATACGCCGCTCCGACCAATTCCCTCCGCACTCCGCTGCGCTTCAACGACGGACAGCCGCTGGCCAGTGCTGCCGACTGGCCACGCCGCCGCGCGGAAATCCTAAAACAGTGGCACGACTTGATGGGACCGTGGCCGGCGGTCATCAAGCGGTCAAACGTGGAGACGCTCGCAACAACTCATCGCGACAACTTCACGCAACACCGCGTCCGCCTCGACATCGCGCCGGGCCAGACGGGCGAAGGCTGGCTGCTCGTGCCGGACGGCGAATGGCCGTTTCCCGCCGCGCTCGTCGTCTATTACGAGCCGGAGACAAGCGTCGGTCTCGGCAAGCATCCGTTGCGCGACTTCGCCTATCAACTCACCCGGCGCGGCTTCGTCACGCTCTCCATCGGCACGCCCGGCGGCGACGCCTATAAGCCCAACATCGGCGACGCGCGCTGCCAACCGCTCTCGTTCCATGCCTACGTTGCGGCCAACTGCTGGAACATCCTCGCGAACCGGCACGAAGTGGACGCCCGGCGCATCGGCGTGGTAGGCCATTCCTACGGCGGCAAATGGTCGCTCTTCGCCGGCGCGTTGTGGGAGAAGTTCGCCTGCGTCGCCGTGAGCGATCCGGGCATCATGTTCGACGAAAAGCGGCCGAGCGTGAACTACTGGGAGCCATGGTATCTTGGCCTCGACCCCGATCTTCCTCGCCCGAAGCGCGGCCTCATCACACCAGAGAACCCTCGCACCGGCGCTTACAAGAAGATGATCGAGACGGGCCGCGACCTGCACGAACTGCACGCGCTCATCGCGCCACGGCCGTTCTTCGTCTCCGGCGGTTCGGAAGACTTCCCCGCCCGCTGGGCCGCGCTCAGCCACGCCGCCGCCGTGAATCGCTTCCTCGGTTTCACCCATCGCGTCGGCATGACCAATCGCCCAGCCCACTCGCCCACCGAGGAATCCAACGCCCAACTCTACGCCTTCTTCCAACACTTCCTCGGACGGAAAGTGCAGTGACGGTTTTAACAAGGCGCGAAACCTTCGCCGCCTACTTGCCAACACCCGACAGCTTGAACCGCGGGTTGTCGAAGACGAAGGGCGGGCGCTCGCCGAGGAAGACTTTGTAGATGTCGTAGTTGGTCTTCGTCATCTCGCCGAGCATCACCTTCCACGGGCGATCGGCGACGGAGATGAGGCCGGTGTTGGCGGCTTCGCCGTTGTATTTGTCGAACCACCGGCCCGTCACCGCCTGATCCACCAGCGTGAACCATTCGATGCCCACCACGTAGCCGAGCGTGGCGGCTTGTTCGACGTAGTGGCGGTAGGCGAGACCGCGCTCGCGCTGAGTGGACACGTCCTTCACGCCGCCGGTGAGGCCGCTGTCGCCGGTCGCGCTGAAGTAGAACTCGCTGAAGAACATCGGCTTGTCGCCCGTCCAGCCGCGGATGCGCGCGAGCAGCGCGGTGTCGAGGCCGTAGGTGTAGTAGTTGAACGAGACGATATCCAAATACTTGCCGCTGAGCCGGCAGAGCGTTTCGTTGTTGATCGTGCCGGGCTGGAGCCGGTTGCCGATGAGCATGTGGTTCTTGTCGTATTTGCGGAACGTCTCCGTCACCACGCGAAAATAAGCGTCGAGGAAGACGCCGGCGAACTTCCGTATGTCCTCCTTGGCGGCGGAGCTCTTCACCGGCAGGCCGCGCGCGGCGACCTCGGCGAACGACGCGAGCGTCATTTCCCACGCGCTGTTGAACGCCTCAATGGTCTTGTATTTCTCCTCCAGCATCTGCGCCAGCCGCCGCTTGCACGGATGCGAGCCGTCGAGCGCCGCGACGGCGCCGGGAATCTCCTCATAGAGCGGCTCGTTGTTCAGGAAGTAGCCGATGAGCAGTGGATCGTCGGCGGCCGGCGGGAGTTTTTCGGCGAAGAGCTTGTCGCAAAGCTCGCGCAGCTTCTGCGAGAACGGATCGAACACGCCGTGCGTGCCGGGGATGTTGCGAAAGCCTTCCCACGTCGCCAGCGGCAGGGACGCCACGTGCGGGAACTTCGCCTGCTGCCGCGCGCCCGCGTCGCCCGCGCCGAACGCGCCCGCGGAGTTGAAACCCCACTTCCGCACGCGCTCGATCATGCGCGCGGTGTAGGTGGCCGCGTCGTAAGGTCGGCCGGTCTTGCGGATGGTGTTGATGAGGTGGAACGAGAGGACGTTCGGCTTCCAGTAGGCGTCGGCATGAAACGCGCTCGCGAACTCACCGTCGCGCGCGGGCAGCCACTCATAGACGCGCTCGCGGCCGGCAAAGTAAGTGTAGTCGTCCGACGGCCCGAAGGCGCATACGCCGAGATGGAAGAACGCGCTGCCCTCCGGGTCCACCAGAATCCACCGCGCGTCCTTCTTCTCAACGTGGAAGAAGCCGGTCCGCTTGAGGCCGAGTTTCTCCTTGCTGCCGGGCAGCCCGCCGAGCGTGTCGAGCGCCGGCGGTTGCAGGCCAGCCAGCCACGCTGTCTCGGCCTGCGTGTCCTGCTTGAGTTCCTCCTCCGATTTCACCTTGCCGGGAAAATCGGAGCACGTGCTCTGGCCGAAGCGGTCCACGAGCTTCGGTGCGTCAGCCGACGGCGCGCCGAAAACGATCTTCACGCGCATCGCCGCCACGCCGGTCTGGCAGGGCGTGTTGAACTGCCACTGAAATATCTTCCAGCCCCATTCGCGGTTGTCGGTCAACTCCTGGAAGCTGAAAGGCGGCACCTGCAACACCAGCGTCGCGCCATCGCTGTAGCGCAGCAGCAACGATTCAGCGTTGCCCTGATAGATGTGCGGCTTCGGCGGTTTCTGCGCAGGGAACGGCGTCTCCTTGCCGTCGCCGATCTTCCACGAGCCGCCCATGGCGTAGCTGAAATCAACCTGCATCGTTACGCGGATCGACTTGACGCCGGCGGGCACGTTCACCGGCGTGAACGTCAGCGCCCCCTCCCCCGGCTGCAACGCCACCTCGATGCGCGTGTCGCCGTCGAACTTGAGTGTGGCATTGTTGCCCGAAATTTTCGTCTCAATCGCTTTGCGCACGTCGTCCCATTTCTCACCAACGAAGACCGGGTAGGCGAGTGTGAACTGCCCCGCACTGCCCGCCTCGATCGCCAGCCCCTCACGCGTCAGCCGCAGCGACGTTGAGCTCTCCGCGCCCGCTGCTGCTAGAACGCCGCTCACGACCGCGAGAGAAACCGTCAGCACGCGAAGCGCGACGCGAAAAAGGAAAATGTGTTTCATATCTTTCGACCGAGGGTGGAAAGCGTGGTCCGGAGCGTCAAGCCATCACTCCGGCTTGAGGTCCGCACGCGCCTTGACCTCGTTCACCATCGCCTCCCAATGGCGGCGAAGGAAGGGCGGGTCGTTCAGGCTGTCGAGCGCGTAGCTGCGGTCGGCGCGGGCAAGGTCGAGCACGGCGGTGATCATCTCCTCCTGGTAGTAGCCCGCCTCGGCCAACGGCATACCCGACGGCTCGCGGATGAACGACTGGCCGCTGGAGGTCTGCAGACCGTCAGGCGACTGCCCCACCGTGTTGGCGACGCAATGGAACATCTTGCTATTGGGGCCGACCGGCTGCTGCGCGCGGCCCGCCACGCGTTTCCACAACACCGCCTCGATCTCGTCCGAGCTGCACGACGGGTGAAACAGCACCTGCGCCCCCGCCATCGCCGGCAGACGATACAACTCCGGGTGCCGCCCGTCGCGACAGATCACCAGCGTGCACCGCACCCCGTCTATGTCGAACAGCGACACCTTGTTGCCGCCGCGGCAAAACTTCCGCTCATCGCGGCCGGCCATGTGAACCTTGGCGTATTCATGCACCACCGTGCCGGTCGGCGAGATTACGTGAGCGAGGTTGAGAAAACGGTCGGCGGTCTTGCGGACGCTGCCCGCGATCACCCAGAGACCGGCTTCCTTGGCCGCGCGGCACGTTTTGTCGAGCGCCCGCTCCACGGCCGTCGGCGCGAGCCGGGCCACATACGGGAAGTAATAGCTCGTCAGGTTCGCCTCCGGGAACAATACCACCCGGCTGCCTTCCTCGGCGGCGAGGCGGATGTAATGCAACGTCCGCTCCAGATTGCGTTCGAGGCTCTTGGCCCAATGGAGTTGCACGCAGGAGACTTGCAGGGCTTTGGTCGCGCTCATAGCCGACAGGTTAAACCAGAATGGGTGAGAATCCAGAACTATCAGGAAGCGCCCACTGGAGCAGCTATCGCGTTGAAGCTTCGGCCCGATTCTGAATCCGCCAGAGCTTGGAGAAGGTGCGGATCACGAGGCTGTCGTGCACAACCGCCGGCGTTGCCAACGTCATCTCGTCGAGGCGATTGCTGCCAAGGAGCTTGAACTCCGGCCCAGCCTGCACGACGAAGGTCTCGCCGTCTTCGCTGAGGCAGTAGATTTTTCCGTCACACGCCCACGGGGAGGCGGTGAAGGCGGTGGCACCGGGGCTGAGGCGTTGGCGGCTGTAAACCGGCTTGCCCGTCTTCGCGTCGTAGCAGGCGAGAAAACCTTTGTCGTAGAGAACGTAGAGGTAGTCACCATAGAGCAACGGCGACGGATTGTAGGGGCCGGCCTTGCGGTCGCACCACGCGATGAACTGATTGCTCGTCTGGTCGTCCTTGAGCGAGATGTCGCCCGCCGCGCCGGGGCGGATGGCATAAACGGGCCGCAGCGAGTTGCTGACGTAGCCGGAGCTGACGTAGAGCAGGCTGCGGCTGGCGACGGGCGTGGGAATGACGATGTCGGACATGCCGGAGAGCTCCCACAGGAGCCGGCCGTCGAGGTCGTAGGAGCGCACTTTGCCGCGGCCGGGCGTGACGATCTCGGTGCGGCGTTCGTTTTCCCAAACCAGCGGCGTGGACCAGTTGCTCGGCTCGTCGCGCTGGACGCGCCAAAGCTGCTTGCCCGTGCGCTTGTCGAACGCGGCGAGGAAGGACGCCTTTTCGTTGTCGTTCACCACATAGACGCGGTCGCCGTGCAACACTGGCGACGCCGCCGGCCCCCAACCAAGCCGCGTCGGGAAGAAGCCCCATTTCTGCGACCACACTTCGCGCCCGTCCATGTCGTAGCAGAAGAGGCCAACGTTGCCGAAGCACGCGAAGACGCGCTCGCCGTCCGTGGCGGGCGTTTCGGAGGCGTAACTGTTCTTCATGTGGATCGCGCCCAGCGTCGGCCCGCGATGCGCAACGCGTTCCCAGAGAACCTTGCCCGTGGCGAAGTCGAGGCAGTAGAGGACGCAACGATACTCGTCAGACTCGCGCGTGCCCCAGAACCGCCAGACATACAACCCTTTTCGCGGCGGCTCAACCGCCTCTCCACTCACCGCCGACGTGACGAAGACTTTGTCGCCCCAAACGATCGGCGACGACCACGCTTTGCCGGAAATGGCGGTCTTCCACGCAACGTTCGTGGTCGCGCTCCAGACGCCCGGCATTTTCGCGCCGTCGGCCACACCGCCACACTCGCCACGGAACTGTGGCCAGCGATCCGGCCCGGCGGCCAGCGCAACGGTGGTAAAGAAAACAAAGGCGCTGAGGCCGGGAAGAAGATGACGTTGGCAGATCGTGTTGTGTTTCATTGCCGGAGTTCTTTTCGCACATCGTTAGATGACTTGCCACGCAGTTTTGCATAGCAGCTTCTCCGCAGCCAAAACGCCCGCTTGATTCCGGCGCGGCAAGTGGTATGGATTGGCCCGCCAACAGCACTTCGCGCAAAGGAGAAGCTATGAAACGATATCTCGCCGTCTGGAGCTTGGGTCTGACGCTCTGTGCCGCAAACGCCCAAGACCTCAACGTCCTCCCGCCAACGCCGCCCACCCCGAAAGGCACCAACGCGCCGCTCGCAATGCTCGACGCCTATCTCAAAACCGCCGCGTTCGCCGCGCTCGACAAACGCAAAGCCGACTACGAGAAGGTCAAGACGCCGGAGCAAGTCGCCGCGTGGCAGCAGCAGCGGCGCGATTTCTTCGAGCGGCAACTCGGCGGCTTCCCGAAGCGCACGCCGCTGAACGCGAAAGTCACTGGCACGATGGACGGCGGCGATTACCGCGTCGAGAAGGTCGTCTTTGAGAGCGAGCCAAAGCATCACGTCACCGGCCTGCTCTACCTGCCGAAGACTCCCCCGCCCTACCCCGGCGTGATCGTGCCGTGCGGCCACAGCGCCAACGGCAAGGGTGCCGAGACCTACCAGCGCGCCAGCATCCTGCTCGCGAAGAACGGCCTCGCCGCGTTCTGCTATGACCCCATCGGACAAGGCGAGCGCGCGCAGGTGCTCAAGCCCGATGGCAAGGCCGCCCTCGGCAGCACCACCGAGCACACGCTCGTCGGCATCGGCGCGATCCTCGTCGGCCGCAACGTCGCCACCTACCGCATCTGGGACGGCATGAGGGCGATTGACTACCTCCAGAGCCGGCCGGAGATAGACCCCAAACGCATCGGTTGCACCGGCAACTCCGGCGGCGGCACGCTCACCAGCTACTTGATGGCGCTGGACGACCGCATCGTCGCCGCCGCGCCGTCGTGCTACCTCACGTCGTTCCGCAAGCTGCTCGAAAGGCAGGGCGGCCAGGACGGCGAGCAGAACATCTTTGGCCAGATCTCGTTCGGTATGGAGCACGGCGACTACGTCATCATGCGCGCGCCGAAACCGACGCTGATGTGCGTGGCGACGCGCGACATGTTCGACATCACCGGCTCGTGGGACTCCTTCCGCGAAGCCAAGCGCATCTACGGGCGGCTCGGCTTCGCCAACCACGCAGACATCGTCGAGGCCGACGAACCGCACGGATTCAGCACGCATCTGCGCGTCGGCGCGGTGCGCTGGATGCGCCGCTGGCTGCTGAAGGTTGACGACGACATCATCGAGCCGGATTTCTCGATCCGCAAAGACCCGGAAATCCAATGCTCGGAGAAAGGCCAAGTCATGTTGATGCCTGGCGAGAAATCGGTTTTCGACCTAAACACCGATGCGGATAAGAAGCTGGCAGTCGAGCGGCGAGAACTCTGGTCAAAGTCGGCGAAGACCGATGCGTTGGCGAAAGTCCGCGAAACCGCCGGCGTGCGCCCGCTGGACAAGTTGCAACCGGCAAAGTGTCGCGCCGCAGGCAGTGTTGAGCGCCAAGGTTACCGCATCGAGAAGCTCGTGCTGGAACCGGAGCCAGGCATCGTGTTGCCCGCGCTGGCATTTGTGCCACCGAAGCCGGACGGCAACGCCTATCTCTACCTCCACGGTCTGGGCAAACAGACCGATGCCGCGCCCGGCAGTCCCATCGAGCAACTCGTCACGCAAGGCCATCTTGTTCTCGCCGTGGACCTACGCGGACTGGGCGAGACGGTGGAGAAGGCGCGGAAATGGTATAGCGGCTCGTTTGGACCTGTGGCAGGCGACTTCTATCACTCATACCTGCTCGGCCGTTCGCTGGTCGGCATGTGGACCGAGGACGCGCTGGTCTGCGCGCGGTTCCTCGCCGGCTATGAAACGAAAGGCGCGCCGCGCAAGGTTCATCTCGTCGGCGTTGGCGCGGCAGGCATCCCCGCGCTGCACGCGGCGGCGCTGGAGCCAGAGCTGTTCGCCTCGCTGACGCTGCGCCGGACGCTGGCGTCGTGGACAAGCGTCCTCCGCGAGCCTGCAGCCAAGGACCAACTCATCACGACCGTCCACGGCGCGCTGAAGGTTTATGATCTGCCCAACCTTGTCGCGGCGTTCGGAAAAGACAAAGTCACCATCGAGGAGCCAACCAAGGCTGACGGCACCGTCATCGTGAGCACAAAATGAACACTGCAAGACTCCTCTCGTTGTTGACGGTCGGCCTGCTGTTCTGCCCGAGCCACGGTTTCGCCGCGACCGTTGAAACCAACTACCTCTGGAAGGCGGGCGTGGCGTCCGCCGTCATCACACCGCAGACAAACATGTGGATGTCTGGCTACGCGGCGCGCAAGTCGCCTTCGCACGGCACGGCACAGGATCTTTTCGCCAAGGCGCTCGCGCTGGAGGATGAGAAAGGCACGCGACTGGTGATCATCACGATGGACATCATCGGCGTGCGGCCGTGGCTGCGGCAGTTTGTGGAGAAGCACGCCGCCGAACGCCACAAGCTGCCGCCGGAGTGCCTCGTGATGAACGCGTCGCACACGCATTGCGGGCCGGAGTATCGCGAGATCAAGGAGGGAGAGAAGACGGCCGGCCATTACACGGCGTTCCTGCGGGAGCGACTGGTCCGCATCGTTGATGAAGCGATCAGCAAGCTCACCCCGGCGCGGCTCAGCCAGGCCCATGCGCGGTGCGGTTTCGCGATGAACCGCCGGCTCAACTATGCGCTCCCGAAAACCGACTCGAACTCCAAGAGAGCGCCAAACCCCGACGGCCCGGTGGACCACAACGTGCCGGTGCTGATAGTGCAGTCGCCGGGCACCAACCTCTGCGCCGTGCTCTTCAGCTACGCGTGCCACAACACCACACTCAGTTCGACCTCGATGACGAACAACGTGCCGCGTTATGAGTTCAACGGCGACTACGCCGGCTTCGCACAGGAGACGCTGCAAGCCGGGCGGCCGGGGTTGACCGCGATGTTCATGCAAGGTTGCGGTGCCGACCAGAATCCCTACCCGCGCCATTACATGGTGCCCTACGTGAAGCCACTGGAGTTCGCACAGCAGCACGGCCGCACACTGGCTTTCGCGGTCGAGGCCGCGATGGCGGCGCACGTGCGACCCGTGTGCGGGCCGATCCGCAGCGCGCTCGAATTCGTGACGCTGGAGCGCGAGCAGAAAGACCCGAAGAAGCCCACGCCAAGCCGCCAGTATCCGGTGCAGGTCATTCGCCTCGGGGACGACCTGACGCTGGCGACGCTCGGCGCGGAAGTCGTGGTGGACTACTCGCTGCGGTTGAAGCGCGAACTGGCCGGCAAGGCAGTCGTGTGGGTCGCGGGCTACTCGAACGACTACGGCGGCTACATCCCCAGCCTGCGCGTGTTGAAGGAAGGCGGCTACGAAGCGCCCGATTACAAGCCCGACATCGAAGAGCGCATCGTCGGCAAGGTCCACGAACTCTACGATCGCCTGAACCGGTGACGACATCATGAATACGCGGTGCTGCGCATTTCTGACAAGCGTGCTCATCCTGACGGGGCTGACGGCGGTTGCCCCGGCTGCCGAGACCGGCAGTGCGCAGTCAAACCGTCCACCGCGACTGGACCGCAACAATCTCCTGATTTACCGCAACGCACGCGGCGAGGTCGCTCCGGTGAAAATCGTCGCCGACTGGCAGAAGCGTCGCGCGGTAATCTTGGCGGCGATGCAGGAAGTCATGGGACCGTTGCCTGGCAAGGCGAAGCGCTGTCCGCTCGACATGAAGGTGGAAGATGAAACCGACTGCGGCACCTATGTCCGCAAGCTCATCACTTACGCTTCCGAACCCGGCGGCCGCGTGCCGGCTTATCTCCTCATTCCGCATTCCGCACTCCGCACTCCGAAATCGAAAGTTTCCGCCGTCCTCTGCCTCCACCCAACTAACGCCACCATCGGACATAAAGTCGTCGTTGGTCTCGGCGGTAAGCCGCACCGCCAATACGCGCAGGAACTCGCCGAACGCGGCTTCGTCACGCTCGCGCCGTCGTATCCGCTGCTTGCGAACTACCAACCCGACATCAAAGCGCTCGGCTGGCAGAGCGGCACGATGAAGGCGATCTGGGACAACATCCGCGGCCTCGACCTGCTGGAGTCGCTGCCTTTCGTGAAGCGCGGCGGTTTCGGTGCCGTCGGCCACTCGCTCGGCGGGCACAACTCGGTTTATACAGCCGTATTCGACCCGCGTATCAAGGTGATCGTGTCGAGTTGCGGCTTGGACTCCTACTGCGACTACTACGACGGCAACCCGAAGGTGTGGCAGTTGGAAAAAGGCTGGTGCCAAACGCGCTACATGCCGAAGCTCGCCGGCTACGCTGGCCGGTTGGCGGAGATTCCGTTCGACTTCCACGAGATGGTTGGCGCGCTTGCGCCGCGCGTCTGCTTCATCAACGCGCCGCTGAAAGACTCGAACTTCAAATGGCAGAGTGTGGATCGAGTCGTCTCGGCGGCAGCAAAGGTTTACGAGCTTTATGGGAAGCCAGCCAACCTCCTCGTCGAGCATCCCGACTGCGACCACGATTTCCCCGACGCGATGCGCGAGAAGGCATATCGGTTGTTCGAGCAGAATCTGAAATGATCAACCGGCAAGCGGGGAATGTTCTGGCTGCCCCGTTGATTCGCCGTTCTTGTCCCACCTTTCGCCGCTTGACGCGCCCGCCGGAAACCGGAAAACTCCGCGCACTCAACTATGCGCCACAAACTATCTCTCATCGTCCTTGCACTCACCTTTGCCACCGTCATCGCCGCGCCGCCGCTGGAGACCAAACCGAACGATCCTTGCTTTGCCAAGTTCGATCCGGTCAAAGCGCCCGCGCCCGCCGGTCTCTTGCTGAAACCCGGCGACCGGCTCGCCATCTGCGGCGACTCCATCACCGAGCAGAAGATGTATTCGCGCATCATGGAAACCTACCTGACCGTGTGCGTGCCGGAGTTGCACGTCACCGTCCGCCAATACGGCTGGAGCGGCGAACGCGCGCCGGGCTTCCTCGCGCGCATGACCAACGACTGCCTGCGCTTTTCGCCGACGATCGCCACAACCTGCTACGGCATGAATGACCACGAGTATCGTCCCTACGAGGAGCGCATCGGCAAGACCTACTGTGAGAAGACCACCGCCATTGTGCAGTCGTTCAAACAGGCCGGCGCGCGCGTCGTGCTCGGCTCGCCCGGCTGCGTCGGCAAGATGCCGCATTGGGTCAAGACAGCCAGCGGCACGGTGGAGGATCTGAACCTCAGCCTCTGCAAGCTGCGCAACATGGACATTGAGATCGCCGCCAAGGAGCGCGTCGCGTTCGCCGACGTCTTCTGGCCGATGTTCACCGCCGGGTTCGAGGCGCGACAGAAATACGCGCCCAACTACGCCATCGCTGGCAAGGACGGTGTGCATCCCGGCTGGGCCGGCCAACTCGTCATGGCCTACGCCTACCTGAAAGCAATGGGCCTCGACGGCAGCATCGGCACGTTCACCGTGGACCTTGCCAAGGGCAAAGCCAGCGCTACCGCCGGTCACAAAGTTGTTTCCAGCAAAGCCGGCGAGATTACGATTGAGAGCCGCCGCTATCCGTTCTGCGCCACAGGCGACGAAAAGAGCGACGGCAGCGTCCGCTCGGCGATGACGCTTATCCCATTCAACCAGAACCTGAACCGCTTGACGCTCGTCGCGAAGAACGCCCGCGCGAAAAGCTACAAAGTCACCTGGGGCGCCGGGACGCGGACCTACTCCGCCGAGCAACTCGCGCGTGGCGTGAATCTCGCCGCCGATTTTGCGGAGAACCCGTTCTCCGATGCGTTCAAGAAGGTGGAAGACGCCGTGTTGGCGAAGCAGAGCTACGAAACCAAGCAGGTGAAGCAAATCTTCAACGACCTGATGAAGGGCAAGTTCAAGACCGCCGCCGACATCAAAGACCCGGAAATCAAGGAACTCTTCGCCATGCGTGACGCCGCCGGCAAGCTCGACCGCGAAGCCATCGTGAAAGCCACCGAGGCCAAGCGCGCCCCGCTCGCCGCCGCCATCAAGGCTGCATTCGCGCCCGTGACCCACACGATCAAGATCGCTGCCGAGTAAACGATCACGACAGACCAGGTTTCTTGGAGTTCCGCCTTCAGGCCATCCGGAGGAGGCAGCGAAGGCCGGTTCTTGATCCATGGAATTGTTGTTCGTTGTAGCCGCTTCTGAATCTGCCTTTCCCCGCAGAATCTGATTACGGTATTTAGGGGTTTTGAATTGACACATGTAATGGCTATCTATACAAATTGACCGCTATTTAAATGAGAAAGAGGCTTGGGCCGAGAGGCGTGCAGCGGCAAGCAGGAATCGCGCATGCAAGATTGTGGATGTTAATGAACATGCGGATAAGGAGAGTCTGGTGAATACAACTCAAACAAATCACGCGACAACAGAGGTGAGGCGAGAGTGGAAATCAGCTGACGGTTTATTGATCCCCCTGCTCGTGAGCTTGATAGCTGTGTTGGTCATATCCACAGCCGCACAGGCACAAAACACCCCCCCACCGCCAAGCAATGTAAACGCGGCATTGCGGGACGCAAGTAACAGGGAAATGACGCTGGGTCAAATGGCGTATCAGTTTGCCCGCAGCCTCACACCACCCTTCTTGGGCAGTAGAGAGGCGGACGCGATCACATGGTTGATGGGCGGCCAAGTGGGAGAACAGGCCGGTCACCAACCGCCGCTTTCACCACTCGGTGGATGGGAAAATCTCAACAGGCCCGCAACGGTGGGTGATCTGACGGTGCTTTTGGTGCAACAATTCAAGATTGAGCCAACAGCCGCTGCAGGCGGGCAACCGACTGCGCAGGACTACCAAAACGCGCTGGTCGGCTACATGGGCAGTGCAAGCGTTTCCACCTACAACAGTATTGCCAGTATTTTCAACGACTGGGTCAGTCCCACAATCAACGTGTTAGGCCCCACTCCGAGTCCGGGTAATCCAACTCGGTCGTCGCCGTCGCCAAATCCGTAGACCCTGTTTTGCTGACAACAATAGTGCCGGTGTAATGACTGAAGAATTCGATGAGGAGAGCAGATATGACTAACCAGCCAATGAAACTGGTTGTATTGGGTATGATGGCAGTCGTGTGCACGGCATCCGCGCAGGACCAAGACATCAAGCAGAACATGGACCGGAATCTGCAGGGCGTGGTAAAACAGCGGGCTTTTGCATACGGCCTGACGCTGCGCGAGGGATACGACAGTAACATCTACACCCGTTCTGATAATGCCAAAGGCAGCTTCAGCACCACCGCGTCGCCGGACTTCCAATTCGGATGGAGCAATCCGACTACGGATATAACCGCCCACTACGCTTATTCAGCGGTCTATTACGACAGCCGTCCGGAGAAATCGTTGGATCAGTCACACAACCTCAATGTCAGTGTCGGTCATTCATTCTCGCCGCGTCTGCGCATGACGTTCTCTGATGATTTCGCGCCAGGTTTCGAGCCGGACATCGAGGAAGGCACGAGTCAGCGCAGTGCCGACTACATTCAGAACACCGCAAGGATGAGCGCCAACTATACGCTGAACAGTCGGTGGGACATGACCGCAAACGTGAGTCATTATTTTATTAATTACAGCGATGATTCGGTATTGCCTGTTTTTCCTGGAGTCCCGACTTCACAAACAATGAACCGGCAATCTTATGATGTGAACGTTGGTGTCAATTACCGGCCGCAATCAACAACGACCTTGGGCGTATCGGCGGGTCTTAGCGCGACTTCATACAGCGGGAACGATCGCGACAATATGGGAGAGTCTTTGAACTTCATCCTTCGACATATTTTCAACCCGCGTTTGTCTTTTGACATGAGCGCGGGAGCGCAACTGCAAACTTTTGATGCTGTCGGCGGCCAGTCATTGAATCCAGATGTGAATATGGGCTTGAACTATCTACTCACTGCTCGCACGAGCCTGGGTGGCCGTTTCTCAACTCGTATGCAGCCCACGGAGGTGGCCAGCTACCTCGAACAGCAGACTTTTATGCTCAGCGGCAGCGTCATTCATCAGTTCACGTCCCGGCTGATGGGAACTGCAAGTGTGATGTTCGTGCCGTCTGAATATAATGGCAGCTTGTTAATGCCGGGCGCGGGCGCCACCGGCAACCAGTCCGAGACTTCTCTCGCGTCATCTTTCACGCTGGGCTATCAGTTCAATATTCACCTCCGCGGAGAGATTGGCTATTCCTATACGCACTTCACCTCCGACTTCGTGGGGCGCGATTACGACCGCCACATGACCTATCTGCAGGCACGTGTCGGTTTCTAGGAACTGAGGCCTGATAGTAGGACACGGTGTCTGCGGGCGATGTCCCGGTAGAAAGTTTCCAACCTGATTAATGGATCTGTTCCGTGTCCCCGTAAAGAGCGTTCAAGCTTGGCCTGTGCTACCTCGCAATAGTGCCAACGGTTGTCTGACGACGGTTTCAGAACTTGCAAGTTGGCGTGTAACACCTACATTCTCGCTGCATGGCTGGGTTGAAAGACAACTTGCTCGAACTCATTCGCCGCACGTCAGCCGAGATGCCTGACGATGTCAATCGCGTGCTCGTTGAGGCGCTCAAGGCGGAGGAAAAACGCACGACGGCGGAGTTTGCACTGAAAACTATTCACGCCAACATCGCGTTGGCGGCGAAGAAGAGCCAGCCGATCTGCCAGGACACTGGCTCTATTCTCTTCCATGTCCACGGTCCCGTCGGCAGTGACCAGCTCGTGTTCGAAGAGGCTGCGCGCGAAGCAGTCGCCGAAGCAACGAAGAAAGGTTTCCTGCGCCAGAACTCGGTGGACTCGCTGACGGGAAAGAACAGTGGCACCAATCTCGGCCCCGGCACGCCAACGTTTCACTTCACGCAGGTGCGCGGCGCGACAGGCATGAATGTGCGGTTGATTCTGAAAGGTGGCGGTTGCGAGAACGTCGGCGCGCAGTATTCGCTGCCTGATTCGCGCATCGGCGCCGACCGCGACCTGAAAGGCTGCCGCCGCGCGATCCTCGATGCGGTGCTTCAGGCGCAAGGCAAGGGCTGCGGCCCCGGCGTGCTTGGGGTTTGCATCGGCGGCGACCGCGCCACCAGCTATGCGTTCTCAAAGGAACAGCTTCTCCGGTCGCTCGACGACCGCAACCCAAACGCGGAACTCGACGCGCTGGAACAGGAGATCGTCGCCACGGCCAACCAGCTTGGCATCGGGCCGATGGGCTTTGGCGGCAAGACCACGTTGCTCGGCTGCAAGATCGGCGTCGTCAATCGTCTACCAGCGTCATATTTCGTCAGCATCAGCTACATGTGCTGGGCCTTCCGCCGACGCGGCGTCGTGCTGAGCGCGGACGGCGGCAAGATTGAGAGATGGCTCTATTGATCAGGGCGTATTGCGTGATGAGACGAATGCGGAATACGTAATTTGAATCACGAACATGGAACTCACCACGCCCATCTCTGAAGACGTCATCCGCTCGCTGCACGTCGGCGATCTCGTTGAGGTCACTGGCATCGTTCACACCGGTCGCGATGCAGTCCACAAGTTTCTCCACGACGGCGGCTCGCTGCCGGTGGACATGCGCGGCGGAGTCCTCTACCACTGCGGACCGGTGATGGTGAAGGAAGACGGCCAGTGGGTCTGCAAAGCCGCAGGCCCGACCACCAGCGCACGGGAGGAGCCGTATCAGGCCGAAGTCATCCAGAAGCTTGGCCTCCGTGCTGTCATCGGCAAAGGCGGCATGGGCGACAAGACGCTGGCAGGATGCAAGGAGTTCGGTTGCGTCTATCTCCACGCCGTTGGCGGCGCGGCGCAAGTGCTGGCCGAGTGCATCAAGAAAGTCCGGGGCGCCTGCATGTTGGAAGAATTCGGCAGCCCCGAGGCGGTGTGGGAATTGGAAGTGGAAGAGTTCCCGTGCGTCGTCACGATGGACAGCCACGGCGGCAGCCTGCACAAAGAGGTGTTCGCCCGGTCGAAGGAAGCGCTGGCCAAATTGCTGTAACCCGCGTGCTGACGCGGTTACTTGCCGATTGGTTTGATCTCGAACGTCGCGCCAAATTTCAGCAGCGTCTCGGCAACAATCTCCGCCGTTGTTGCAACCAGCTCCATGCAGAACTTGTGGCGGTTTTCGCCGGCAAAATCTCCCTGTGGGCCGGTGAGATGATTGCAGATGATGTCCACGGTTCCATCGGGCCGACGACGTCCGCCGGGGCCGAGCGGCGCGCGCTTCTCCCACTGCGAGCGAAAATGCGCCATCGCAGATCGGAACTTCGGCGAAACTGGACCGGCGGGATTCGGGTCGCCGAAATACTGGCCGATGACCAGTTCGCCGCCCTTGATCGCGCCGCACTCGCCATCGCCGGTGACACCACCGCGCCGCAACGCCTGGTAGGGCGCGCTTGGCAGGTTAAACGTCAAAGCCATGCAAACGCCGCACGAATGATGCGGCACGAGCTTGCCTTCGTAGAGCGCGAGCGCCTTCTTGCGCGCCGCGGCGATCAGTTCTATTTCTTTGCTCATGGCAGTAAAACAAATCACTTACGCCGCCGGCAGGCTTTGTGCGGCCTTGACGACGTTCTCCGTGGTGATGCCCATCGTCTTCATCACCGTGCCGCCCGGCGCGCTGATGCCGAAGCGGCTGATGCCGATGACCCTCCCGTCAAGGCCGACGTAACGATACCAGAGATCGGGCACGCCCGCCTCGATAGCCACGCGGCGGCGACAACCCGACGGCAGCACTTCCTCGCGATAGGCCGCGGGCTGCCGCTCAAAGCGGTCGAAGCACGGCAGCGACACGACACGCACGCCGTCACCGAGTTGCTTGGCGGCTTCGAGCGCGAGTGCAAGTTCGCTGCCGCAGGAGAGCAGGATCAAATCGAGCCTGGACTTCTCCTTGAGCGCGATGTAGCCGCCGCGCGCCACGCCCTCGCGGCGCTGCTGGACGGGAATCTGGTTGAGCATCGGCACCGCCTGCCGTGACAAACTGAGCAGCGTCGGGCCGTTGGTGCGCTCCAGCGCGGCGACGAACGCGCCCGCCGTTTCCTCCGGATCGGCCGGGCGAATCACGTCGAGGTTCGGCATCACGCGCAGGCCGCTGACCGTTTCCACCGGCTGATGTGTCGGGCCGTCCTCGCCGACACCGATGGAGTCGTGCGTGAATATGTAAATCACCGGCAACGATGCGAGCGACGCGATGCGGATCGAGGGCCGCGCGTAGTCGGCGAACACCATGAACGTCGCGCCGGAGGGCCGGAAAATGCCGTCGTAGGCGAAGCCGTTGAGCATGGCGGCCATCGCGTGCTCGCGAATGCCGAAGCGGATGTTGCGGCCGGCGGGATTGTCGCGGCCAAAATCCTTGCTGGCGACGATATAGTTGAGTGTTGAGCCGTGCAGGTCGGCGCTGCCGCTGATGAGGAGCGGCATGGCCTCCGCCAGCGGCTGGAGCACGTCACTGCCCGCCTTGCGAGTTGCGATCTTCGCGTCAGCCGGGAATGGCGGGATCTTGCCAAGCAAACCTGCGGGCACTTCCTTGTTCAAGCCGCTGTCGAGCAACTTTGCCAGGGCGGGATTCACGGCGCGCCACGCTTGGTAGGTCGCGTTCCACTTCTCGTAGTCCGCGCCGAACTTCTTCTTGTGCTGCACGAAATAATTGCGGACATCGTCAGAAACGTAGAAATGTTCGGCCGGCAGTCCCAACGCCAGGCGCGAGGCATCAATGAACTTTGCGCCGCCTTCGCCGTGGGCCTTGCTCGTGCCTTCGACGGCGGCAATGCCCTTGCCGATCAGCGTCTTGGCGACGATCAACTGCGGCTTGCCGCTCGTCGTCGCCTTCGCCTTCTCCACCGCCGCGATGATTGCCTCGATGTCGTGGCCGACAATCGTTTGCACGTCCCAGCCGTAAGCCTCGTAACGCTTTGCGGTGTCTTCGCTCTGCGTCGCCTTGGCCATCGCGTCGAGCGTGACCTCGTTGGCGTCGTAGATGAGGATCAGGTTATCCAGCCCAAAATGCCCGGCAAACGCCGATGCCTCCGCCGAGACGCCTTCCTGAATGCAGCCGTCGCCCGCGAGGCAAATGACGTGATGATCGAAGATGGTGTGCTGCGGCGTATTGAAACGCGCCGCGGCCATCTTGCCCGAAACAGCGTAGCCGACCGCGTTGGCAACGCCCTGGCCAAGCGGGCCGGTAGTGGCTTCGACGCCCGGCGTTTCGCCGAATTCTGGGTGACCTGGCGTATGGCTACCGAACTGGCGGAAATTCCTGACCTCGTCGAGCGTCACCTTCGGGTAACCGGCCAGATGCAGCCACGAGTAGAGGAACATGCTGCCGTGGCCGGCCGAGAGCACGAAGCGGTCGCGGTTGAGCCACTTCGGTTGGTCGGGATTGTGCCGCAGCGCGAAGCCGTAGAGGGCTGCGCCGATTTCGGCGCAACCGAGCGGCAGGCCGAGATGGCCGGAGTTACAGGCATGAACTGCGTCCATGGCCAAGCCACGAGCCTGGGTTGCGGCATGCGAAAGGATGTTCAACGGTATAGTCATGATTTTGACGCTGGATGGTAGGATTCGGCGGAGCGAAGTCAAGCCGGCGGACTCTCTGAAAGCATCTCATGGCGCCGCCGCCGGTTGGTTAAAGCCAGCGATGTGGTTGGCGTCGAGTTTGAACCTGCCGGTGACGACGATGGCCTGCGTTGCATTCGTGGCGCCGCCGCGCTCGATGAGGTTGTTGCGGAAGAGCGAGGTGTCACTGCCGTGGGAGTCGAGCATGACGGGCTGGCGACAGCCGGTGAGGGTGTTATCGTGGATGATCCAGTTCACGGAGGGCGCGATGACTTCGAAGCGGTCGCCGGGTTTCATCGGGTGCGGCTCGCGTAGTTTGAAACGGAGGGTTTCGGGGTCGAACGATGCGATGACGGATGCTGCGCCGGTCGGCTTGGATTTGCTGTCGAGCCAGACGAGACGCCAGCCGACGCACGTCTGAGGCCGGAGCCGGTCCAGCGGCAGGCTGGGAGGTGCGAAGGCGCGGATGAAGGTTCGGTCGTCCACGACTTCGCCGATGCGAGACTCGCCGCGCTGGGTGGTGATGCCCGTGCCGCAGTTGCGGATGAGGTTGCCGTGAACATTCACGTTCAATGCCGGCTCTTTGAGCTTGATGCCGGTGAGCAGCGGGTCGGCAGCGCCGCGAACGTAAACCTGGTTGCCGCTGACAATCGTGTCGTTGGCGCTGACGTTGATGGCGGTGCGGGACACGGGCTTCGCGCCGACGCAGGTCATGTCGAAGATGTTGCCGCTGATAATTGTATTGCCGGAAGCGTAATGGCGGTGATCGGTGGCACCGGACGCTTCGACGGCGGAGGAATTGAAGTTGATGAAGAGGTTGTTGCGGATGATGACCTGTGTTGCGCCGACAGCGGAACGGATGGCGCAACTGCCGTAGGGCACGCCGCTCTCGAAGACGTTGTCGGCAATAATGTGTTGGCCCGCGCCGAGGTCGGGATAGGTCTTGTCGCGGTTGGCGGGGCCGAGGTTGCCCATCGCCACGGTGCCGCCGTTGCGGATGTAGTTGCCGATGAACTTCACAAAGCGCGACGCGCCCTCCCATGAGCAACCGCCGACATCCACGATGCGGCATTGCAGGACGCTGGTATTCTCGGTGCCGCACATCACGTCGTTGAACGCGTTGCGCGCGGAGTCGGTGACGGAGCAACGCAGGTAGGTGATCCACTGCGAATACGACTGGCCCGGCTTTACCGTGCCGCGGCTGGGGCCGCCCGACACGAAACACTCGCCCGACATCCGGCTCGCGTGACAGTTCTCGACCAGCACGCGCTCGGTGCCGCTGATGGTGACGGCATTGCAGTGCTTGAGGCCGAAACCCCAGATGTAGGTCGAGCCGCGGGTGTTGATGTAACCGGCCTTGTCGCGCTCTTCAAAGCCCATGAAACCGGTCATGCGGAAGTTGCGGAGCGTCACCTCCGTTCCACCCGTCAGCGTGAAGCACGCGCCCTCGCCGTCGCTGATGTCCAACAACGTGTCCACCGCGCTCGCGCCCTCGATGGCGAGCGCAGCGGCGTTGCGCACTCTGATGCTGTGCGCCAGCCGGTAATGTCCCGCCGGCACATGGACGCCGCGCTTCTCCTTGAGCGCCTGGTCCACGACCGCCTGGAGTGCGAGGGTGTCGTTGTGCCGAACGACGGCGTCCTTCACCGTCCGATTCGCCGCGTCCTTCAGCGTCAGGACGTTGCCCTCGATCTTCTCAACCCGGCTCACGAGCTGGTCGCGCGCGCCGAACGCAATGACATAGCCGGATTCCCAGTCGCGCTTGCTCAGCTTCACCTCGACACCGCCGCTGAGCCGCTGCCAAGCGTGCGTGATGGGCACCTTCGGCTGCCATGTCCGGCCGAGGTCGTCTGTCCACCGGAACGCCGGCGTGGCCGACGGCTCGATGTCGAGGATATAGATCGTCCAACTCCCGGCGCTGCCGTCGTAGCCGCGCACCTCCACGGAATCATTCAGCGGCTTCGTGTTGTAGTAAGGCTCGCCCGTTCCCCAAAGCTGGATGCGCGAATAGCGGATGTTGCACTTCGACACCATCACGCCCTGCCCGACCTTGAAGTCGCCGGCGTTCTTGACCGTGATCTGCTTCGAGCCGTCCGCGGTCGCCGCGGTCGTCTCGAACTTGGAGCCGGACGCACCGCAGTCACGGGCATTGATTAAATCCGCCGCGCCGGCCGGCGCGTAGGCGCAGATGAAGGAAAGCAATGCGATGTTAAATCTCATGGTTGTGCTGACTTCTTTGCGGTCTTGTCGTTGCCGAAATAACCGAGTTGTTTCAGCGCATCGGCGATGTGCGGGTAGATGCGCATCGCGTTGCGGAAATAGATCTTCTCCAGCACGTCGAGCGGTAGCGCCAGGCCGCGCATCTTGTGCTCCTCCTTGATGCCGCTCGGCAACTCCTTGTCCGTCTCCAGAAACTCGAAATAACGCTGATACTGCGGGACCTTCTCGCGGATCTTCGGCAGCTTCTTGTCCAGCTCCGGCACGAACCACTTGCTGGCCATGTCGGTCCCGAACAGGATTCGGTCGGCGTATTCGATCATGAATTCGCGCAGGTTGTCGCGTCCCACGGCGTGGAGGAAGTTCGGCACGGTGGCGAGGTCCACGTTCAGGTTGGGATACGTCTTGAGCATGTAGCGCAAGTAGTCCAACTGCTCGTCGGAGAGACACAGCCAGAGCATGTGGGCGTTGACCACCACCATGCGCGGGTGCTTCTTCAGCACGTTCTCCCACGCGTGTTGCTGCCGCCAGAACTCCACCGGCTCGGCAAACCATTCCGTGCGCCGGCCAAAGGTCCCGCACGGGTTCGCCACGTGGGGCGAGGCCGCCACCATGCCGATCTGCTCCATCCTGTCGAAGGTCGGGTCGTTCGCCGGCAGGTCAATCTGCACGCCGCGCTCCCATCCGGGATAGAACTTGAAGCCCATCACGCCGCGCTTCTGCCAATCGGTGAGTTCTTGTGGTGAGAACCGCAGCCCGTCCTTGATCGTGAAGTCGCTGATACAGAACTGGATTCGGCATTGGTAACGCTTGCGCATCTCGTCCATGTCCGGCGGCTCGGCCCGGCCGAGGCTGATGAACATCGCCATGTCCGCGTGGAGCTGCTCCTGGATCGCTTTGCGCAACTCCATCACCTCGTCGAGCGTCTTCCAGTCGTTGCCGATGTGCGTGTGCACGTCAATCCGCGGCATCGTCGCCAGCGTGAACGGCCCTTCGGCCCGCGCCGCGCCGCCCATCGCCAGCCACGCGGCGATTCCCAACGCGCTCATCCAGTGTCGTGACATGGTCGTCTCTCCTTTCACGTGCTCAAGAACCTCACGGCTAAGGCGCGAGGATACGCCGACGCCAGAGGCCGTCAACGGGGAACTCTAGCCCTGCTTCAATTTGGCGAGCGCACTCTCTTCGTGCAGGATTCGCTTCCGCAGATCGTCTTGGGGAAGGTGCGTGTGGGATGGCGAGAACTCAATCGAGATTTCCGGAAACTCCTGCTCGAAGAGAAATCGTGTGCGCGCCACGTGGAAGTCTGACGTAACCACGATCAATTTCGTGAAACCGTGCCGCGCGACAATAGGGCGGCATAGCTTTGCGTCTTCGATGGTGTTGGCGCTTTCCGCGCACTCCACGAACGCTTCGCCGGGAATGCCCTGCGCCGTGAGGCATTCACGCAGGTAGTGACCATGCGGCTTGGTCGTGGTGTTGAAGTGCGCTCCCCATCCCCCTGTGGGAAGGATTTTGCACTCAGGATGTTTCCGATACTCCTTCAACGCCTGGTCACAGCGCTCCTTGGCGATGCTGGAAAGAACTCCGCGCTCATCGTTGGGTGCTCCCAAAACGACAATGGCAGTCAGTGTCGCGCTCACTTCAACTCAACTCTTTGCCAGTTCTTTGCGGTGCGCCCAGACTTTCTCGAAGGCCCGGATATACTGTTCGTTGAGTTCGGGCATTTCCTTGGTGAAGAACGGAAGTGAAAGCCCGTGCTTGTCCACCGCGGCAGCGCCGGGGAATTGCTCCGCCACCACGGGCTTGTGGTGCCACCATTCGTTCTCGTGGAAGATCGCATTCTTGCACAGGAACTGCGCGCCGGCGGCACCCACCTGAACACCTTCCGCCCGCAGCGCCTTCACACACGCCGCCCGCGACATCCCGGCTTCAGCCTCGTTCAGGAAGAACCGGTTCGCGGCGTAATACACGCGGTCCACGTCCTTGCGGTTTTGCTGCTCGTAGAGACCGGGCAGCTTGGTGATCCGGTCGTTGAGCCGGCGCACCTGGGCTTTCAACGCGGCGTTCCGTTCGGTGAGCTTCGCCAGTTGACACTTGGCCAGCGCGGCGGCCATCGGGTGCATGCGCAGTTTCATTCCAAGCCCGTAGGCGTATTTCTTGAAACTGCCTTTCAACTTCGAAGCCCATTCATAGTGCCCGAGTATCGTGGCTCGCTCGAAGTCTTCCTGATTCTGGTAGTTCCCCATGCCGCCTTCGATGGCCGGGAGCGGTTTGCTGGCTTGGAAACTGAAGCACGCCATCCGGCCCCACGCGCCCATGAACTTGCCGTGCATGGAAGCGCCGTGCGCGTGGCAGGCGTCTTCGAGGACGATGAGGCCCTTCTCCTTGCAGAAATCAGAGATGTGGTCCATGTCCGCCGGCATGCCCAGGTAATGCACCGGGAACACGGCCTTCGTGTTCTTGGTCAGCTTCCGTTTCGCGTCCTCCACGTCGAAGTTCAGCGTAACGGGATTGATGTCCACCATGACCGGCACCAGACCAAAGAACCGCATCGGCGTGATCGTGGCCCAGAACGTGGAGCAAGGCACCATGATCTCGCTGCCGGGCGGAAGATTCAGCGCGAAATACATCGCTGTGATCGCGCTCGTGCCGTTGTAGTGCGCCTTGCAAAACGGCAGCTTGAAATGCTTCTTCCAATCCGCCTCTAGCGCATCAATCGGCGTGTAGTCGGGCTTCCTCAACACATCCAGCACGGCCTTCTCCTCCTCGGCTCCGTAGCGCGGCCAGGTCGTGCCATCGTCATGCGACGCCGTGACCGCCTTGGCGCCGCCCTTCAACGCCAGCGTCTCCGCATCTTTCCGCGGCGCGCCCGCCGTCGAGATCGTCGGCGGCAGCAAAAGCCCCGCGCCGGCCAAGCCAGTGGTCTTGATAAACGTCCTCCTCGTCGCGCCGGTCGTGGAATCCTGTGGGTTCTTTTTCATGGCTCCTTTCGGAAACAATGGTGGTGTCTGATGGCAGGCCGCAGTTTGCCACCGCGCGGCGTTCGCGCGCTACGAAAAAATTCTTGTTACCGATTCCCTTTCGGTAATCTGCGCCCATGTCGCCTGCGATAGAGCGCCCGTCATCGCAGCAGAGCGATACCGGGCGCGTCGCAGGCATGTAATTGGAGAAACACATGGCCCGTGCCGACATTGATCGTGCTGACTTTTGTTACGCCAACATAGACGCGCCGGCTCCAACGCCCGCAACCCGGACGAGCGCTCCCGCGCCCGTCGGGGCCGACGGCAGACGCCACAGCTCGACAGCCGCACAGCGGACGGCCATGTCCCGACAGCGGACGAGCATCCCCAGGCGGTGGATGACAATGTCCCGATCCCGGACGAAGACTCCCGGACGGCGAACGAACACCGCCGGGCGTCGGATGAAGACTCCCGGGTGTCAGATGGACACCGCCCGACGCCGGACGGCCACCCCCGGACCTCGGATTGAGACTCCCGGATGTCGGATGACGATGTCCCGGAGCCGGATGACGACATCCCGACGCCGAACGGCCTTGTCCCGGAGCCGGATGACAACCCCCGGACAGCGGATGACCGTGTCCAAACGTCAGATTTTCAATGATTTAGGCATTTTCAGCCTCTTCAACCTCAAAACCAGCCGTTACTGCTCATTTCTGACCATTTTCAATCCCTCCAACTGCCATCTGCCAGCTTCCAAAGGAGCTCGCCGACGCCATCGGCGGCACCTGCGCCAACAGCAACGCCGTTCAACTACTCGACACAACCGGCTTCAGCGACCCGCCGACGCTCAACGATTTGCTCGCCGTGGCAAACAAGCTGGACGAGTTGATTCGGGCGCTGAGGAGATAGCCGGCAAGAGCAAGCGGCTACTTCGCGAACTACAATGAGCAAAGCCAATGCGAAATCGAGGCGATTTGTCCGTCTTCCGTCAGATTGGCGGCGTTGTCGAGTTCGCCGGCCCGAAGCATGGACCATATCTCGGACGCCATCTTTGCTTCGATGGCTGCACCGATGAAGAAGGTCTTTGGCTTGAGTCTGGCCTTCGCAAACGCAGAGTGGATTCGTCGCAAGGCCGTGCCGGCAGTCTTCCAGTGCTCATCCGCTCCTGCCGGATCAATGCCGCCTTTCAATTCGGTAAATGTCGTTTGGCGGCGCTTCGGCCTCTGCAACCGCGTGCTCTTGATTCTGCACGGAACTCGGCCGTCACTCTGAGTCGCCCGTGTTGAACGCCAACGTAGTAGGCCTCCAGACAAGTAGCACAGTAGCTTCGCTTGGCATCCCCCACTCGTTTGACGGAGACGGCCACACTTCTGATTGCCGGGCTGTCGCACAATGGGTTGTCGCAGAAGACCACCTTCCGCCTTCCCGGCATGAGATCGGTGGTGGTATATGGCACAGTAAAGTCGAGTGGTTTCATGGTTCTACTCGTTTATCCCTTTCTCCTTCTGAAGGCCAACTCAATCCGTTCGACACAACGCGCCAACTCATCGCGCAATTCATGTTCCCAAAACCGGATGACTTTCACGCCCAGCCCCTGAAGCACCTCTGCCGTCTTCCTGTCCCGAACCCTGTTACGCTCGATCTTGGCCCGCCAGAACTTGCTATTGGTTTTCGGATAGTGCCCGCACCGACGGCAGCCGTGCCAGAAGCATCCATCAACGAAAACCGCCAGACGCCTTTTTGGGAAATAGAAATCTGGCCGTCCGGGTATTTCCTTCGAGGCGATTCGCCATCCGCGGAGGCGAAACCGCACGAGGGCCGAACGGAGCCGGATCTCGGTGGTTCTATTACCGCGTCCTTTCACGGCACGCATGCGTTCCGAGCGTTCTTTGCTGACGCCAACGAACTTACCGTGCGGCAGCTTTTTGCGAAGGAGTCGCTCCACGGCCTAAATGCCTTCGTCGTAGAAGGCGGTCAATGCGGTTGCGAACCAGAACAGCTCCGTATCGGAGAGAGATTCGGACACCCAAGTGGGGAGGCCCTTGCGTGGGAACATCAGGCCCTTTAGCGCAGAGCGGAGCGCCTCAATCTTTAGGTTGATCCGCGTTTCAAGGTCGGCTTGTTTCGCAGCCAAGTTCAGGGCTTTGGCGAGTGCGAGCAGCACCTCCAAGAATACGAACTGCGCTTGATTCGGTTGCGACGGGCTTCCGACGGTGGCCCAGAATTCCATTCCCACTTGCCGGTAAACGCGAGTGGCTCGGCCCTTCTTCGCGACCAGGACTCCCGGTAAACTGCTGCGGTCTTCCTCCGCGAAACCAGCCCCCAGCAACTTGATCAGGATTTGGTTCTCTTTGTTGTTCGTGGTCCGCTCGGTGCCGTAAGTGAGGCCGACTATGATGTCGAGGCTGTTGACTCCGGGATAGGTCTGCTTCGTCTGCACAAGCCATTCGGCGTGGTTGACACTGATGGCGTCCGTCATTGCCTGAACTTGGGTGTCGTTGATGCAATTCGGGCCGCTCTTGACCGAGACAAGATAACGCCGGTTCCCGATGACACAGGACTTGTCTATCTCGCGCCAGACGGACTGACGGCGTTTCCGCGCTTTCTGTTCGCGGGAAAGCCCAACGAGAGACTGCGCTTCGGAAACTTTCTCCGGAGGATCAATCCACCTGGCTGACGGTTTGGAGTTCAGCGGATAGAAGCCCAATATGGCGGCCTCGATTGACTTGCCGAACGAAGTTTCCAAGCCCATGTAGAGCTTGTTGTTGAAAAGAAAGTCGGCAAACCGGGCGGGATCACTGAGTTTCATCACACTGGCGCAGGTCAGCAGGACGTAGGGATTGGTCCGGTAATCCGGCAGGCCATTTCGTTTCGCGATGGCTTCGGGAAGATTGGCACCGATGTATTGGGCAAGGACATCGGCGAGTGCATTGACGCGCTCCTTGCCAACACGGGCGAACAACCGCACGACTTCCTCCGGTTCGTAACGGTGCCTTTGTGACTTCAGCACATCGTAGAGTGGGTTGGCGATCTTTCGGTGTGGCATATGTCGTCAGGCTCCAATCAGGACTTTGCTCCGCCGCTTGGTCTTGGGCGCACCGTAGCTCGGATTGGCGCCGTCTTCCGCGTCCCCGTCCTGCCACACAAGCGTTTTGCCGTCTTTGAACCATTGCCGGGTGCGAACGTGCGACTGGACGTAAACGATTCGGTAGGCCGAGGGTGTGGCAGAGTAAGGCTCGCAGCCCCTTTTTGCGAGCGCGTCCAACTGTGGAGCGATCACTTTGGCGGCAACTTCGCCAAGACGCACCGGCACAGCGTTCCCAACTTGCGCATATTGCTCGGCCGGCGTGCCGCAGATTTGCCAATCGTCGGGGAATTCCTGAATGCGGACATATTCGCGCAAAGTAAGGGCGCGTGTTTCCGTCGGGTGGCAGAGCGCAGTGCCGGCGTGGTTCGGCATCGTGACCAGCGTTGGAGACGGCAAATCGAAGGTGAGCCGCCGCCACCAACCGGAGCGGCCTCCTTTGGCGAACCAAGCTTTTCCCATCGACTCTTTCTGAATCTCCAACGGCAGGCTCCGCCAGTTCGAGCCGGGCGGAACCATTGCTAGGTAACGCTTCTTGCGCGGGCTGAAATCCATGATGGTGGGATTCTGCTCCTGAAGACCTTTCAAGGCGTCTCCCAGCGTCTTCCAAGGCAACGCATTGACTGCGTTGTCGCTAAACAAGGACAATGTTTCGATCGCCGGCGCGTTGTTCGGCGCAGCGTGCGTCGGTGCTGCAAACTCCACGACCGCATTGAAGCGATTGCCTATGAACAACGCGCGTTCGCGAAGCTGAGGCGCTCCGTAGTTCACAGCGTTTACCTCGAAACAATCCATGTGATACGTCGCGCCCTCAATGCGCTGCATATCCTCGGCAAAGGCGCGCACCACGGAGCCGGGCTGCTCGTCCTGTTCCAACGGCGGCCCGCCCTTTTCGGGCCGTTCAGCAATGGGGCGGTGTCGAAGCGCAGCCGACAATAAGCCCCGGACGTTCTCCATGAGGAAAAACTTGGGTCTGAGCGCCTCGACGAAGCGAAGGTATTGCCATAGCAAAGTGCCCCGGTGGTCCTGCACCGTGCCGCGTTTGCCCGCCGTGCTGAACGATTGGCAAGGCGGACCGCCGACCAGTAAATCAAGCTCGCCCGGCTTGAGGCCCACTGCGGCCATCAGTTCCGACGGCTCAAGCAGGGTGATGTCCCGATGGAAAATCACAGGTTGGCCGAGCACTCGTCCTGCTTTCGCGTTGGCCTCAATCGTTTCCGCGAAAGACTTTTCTTTCTCCACGCACGCAACAACCTCGAATCGGCTCGTTCTCTCCAAGCCGATGTCGAGTCCCATCGCCCCCGAAAAGAGCGAGACGACTTTGTATCGTTGCATCATCATGGTTGGTTAAACATGTCGGTAAACGACCCGCCCCTTATTCGCTTGGAAGCTGACCAGTGGTCGGCTCAGGGCAGTCTCAATGCGAAGCTTGTCCTTGTAGCGGCTCTCGAACTCGGCATTGAGCTTATAGATTTCATCCAGCGCACGAGGATCGCCGACAGCTTCGACGACCGTATCAGCCGCCGCCTCAGCAGCAGGCGCTAAAACGGCCTCAGCATCGAGCTGTTGCAGAATAGCTAGGATTGCGCTCATCGGGTTTACCATACCCTACAGTTAAACGCTTTTCTTGGAAAGCAGCCGGTTCATGCCGCGCAGTGTAGGGCAAAGCGTCCGGCAGCGTCAACGGCGGCAAGCGGTCACAGAGATTTTGCTGCGCGATCTGAAGAGGTCTGAGTTTTCAACGGCGGAAAACAACTACTTGCTGCTGCCGGCTCGCGGCTTGGGTTTGATGAAGATCACCTCAGCGTAATCAATCCATCCCTTCCGCAGGTCCATGCGGAACCAGCCTTCGCTGTTCTTCTCGTGGAAGCGGGTGGCCGAGCGGGGGCCGAACTCCTTGAGGTCGTATTGCGCCCACGTCTTGCCCATGTCGAGCGAGACGATGATGCCGGTCTTCATCGAGGAGGCGGGCGCGCAATGCGACGCCAGGATCACGCCGTCCTGAATGATCATGTTGCCGGACTCGACCTGCGGGTTGAACAGCATCGTGTGCTTCTCCGGCTTGGGGATGTCGGCGGGGTCGCAACAGAAGATGCCGCGGTCGTAGTCGCCTTGGTTCCACGGTCTGCGAGCGTTCGCGTCGCTGATCCAGTAGCATTTCCCGTCCACGAAGTTGATGCCGCCGCATTTGTAACGCGAGTTCGAGTCCACCGAGATGAGGACTTTCCACTGCCACTTGTCCTTCTTCGCGTCGTAGGTGCCGCGCAGCCAGTGGCATTCAAGCCCGGCTCCCCGATCAATATCACCCGTGCAAGCGTAGAACGCGTTTTCGGGCGGGTTATACGCCACGGTGTGAACGTGGCGGCAGATCACCGGATTGTCGGGGTTGCCGAGCAATGTGCCGGTCTTCGCGCCGCCAGACGAGCCATTGTCGCGAAGGCAAGGATTCTGCCCAAAGGCATACGCGATCTTCACGGTCCGACCGCTGTCGGTGGAGTAGTAGATGTTCACGGGGACCGCGCCGCCAACCACGTTGCAGTAGTTGCCCCACACCATCATCTCCCTGCCTTTCACGTCCCACGAGATGACGCCCGCGAGCGTGTGGAAATACCAGCCGGGGTTGTCGGGGTTCTTCGGCGTGTGCGGCAGGTAATCCGCACCGTTGGCGTCCTTCACCGTGATCGGCTGGATCGTTTTCAGCTTGTCGGTGCTGAGGAAGAGCCGCTCGCGCGTGCTGAAGAGGACGTTCCCGTTCTTGAGGATGTGACTGAACGTGATGTGTTTCTCTTCGGGAAACGCGATGCGGTGCGGCCAAGTGCGACCGTTGTCCTCGGAGAGCATCACCTGCCCGTCAGCGTGGCCGAACGCCCTGTTGTCGCGCTGCGAGTCAATGTAAGGCCCCGGCGGTGCCGGCCGATACCAGAAGTGGTCGTTGGAAGGAAACTCGTCGGTGGCGGCGCTCAGCTTGCGTGCGCCAAGCATGAACGCTCCGCCTGCCGTTGCCGCGGTGGCGCCCAGGAATTTACGACGGGTGATTCGTTGTTGTGGCTTCATGGAGTTCTTCCTTTTCTGATGCTTCGGAGCTTTCGTTCGCTTCTGCGAGCGCCTTGATTTGTTCACGTCGCGAGGATACGCCGACCCCGCAAGCCGTCAACGGGGAATTCTTCGACGTAGCCCGCCACTCCGTGGCGGGGTTGTCATGATTCCCGCGACGGAGTCGCGGGCTACGATTCTCAAAACGGCTGGCTGGTGCGGCGGCGGATATAAATCTCGTCAATGGCTGCCTTCTCGGATAGCGACAGCAGGAACATCACAGTTTGCGCGATGTCCTCCGGCCGCATCAGGATCGAACGATCCAAATCCGGCCGCGCGTCGCCGACCAAGCCCGTGTCCACGCCGCCGGGCAGAATCGCGCTGACGCGGATGCCGTGCGGCTGGGCTTCCACCGCCAGCGACTTGGTCAACCCCATCACGGCGTGCTTGGTGGCCGTATAGGCGGCTTGGTTGGGATAACCCTTGAAGCCGACCACGCTGGAGATGTTGATGATGTAACCGCGCTGCTGCGGGATCATCAGGCGCATAGCCTGTTGGCAGCACCAGAACGTGCCAAGCAGATTGACCGTCACCACCTGCTTCAAATCCGCGCTGGCAAAATCCACCAGCGGCCCGAACCGGCCGATGCCCGCGTTGTTGACCAGCACGTCCAGCCGCCCCAGTTTTTCCCTGACTTGCGCGAACGCAGCGCCCACTTGGTCTTCCTGCGCGATGTCCAGCGGCAGGGCCATGGCTCGGCCTCCGTCGGCGACGATCTCCCGCGCCACCGTTTCGATCTCCGGTCGGCTCCGGGCCGCCGCCACCACGTGAGCACCGGCCGCCCCGAGCGCGCGGGCAATCGCCCGGCCAATCCCCCGGCCCGCTCCAGTGACCAAGGCCACTTGTCCTTCAAGCTGTTTCGACATGCGCGATGAACTCCTTTGCGCCCGCGCAATCAGCGGGCACCGGTCACCAACTGCTCGACGAACAGGCGGCTTTTGCGGGCCTCGCGAATCAACTGCGCGGGGTCGCCCGGGGCCAGCGTCTCGATGATCAACGGGCCGTGCGTGAAGCCGCCCTTGGCCAGTCGCGCCATCAGGGCCGGGAACTTGACCTGTCCGGTGCCGGGCGTGACGGCCACGTTCTTGGGATGCTGGTAATCTTTCACGCACATGCCGCTGACGATGCCGTCGAGCACGGCAGCGTCCTCAACAGGATCAACCTTCCCGTCGGAATAGAAGCAGATGTTGCCGGGGTCATACATCACGGAGAAGTTCTTGTGGCGCACCGCATCGCACGCCTTGCGGAGCAGCGGGCCGGGACTGGTCAACCCTCCGTGCGGCTTCAACACGATGCCCACCTTCTTCTGCGCAGCGTAGCCGCATACCTCGGCGATGGCCTTGCAGTGGTTATCGTAAGTCTTCTCGTTGCCCAAGCTGCCCACCATCATTGACCAGACGCCGGCGGCGGCACAGTTGTCAATCATCCGCCGTAAACTCTCCACGCCGTCCTTCACCGAGCGGTCGCTGGCGAACGCGCCGCCGTAGGCGTTGGGGATTTGCAGACCGCGCTTCCGGGCCTCCTCGCCCATTTTCGCGGCTTCCTCCAGCGGCGTGGCCGGCGCGATCACGCGCTTGGTGGCCGACTTGATCCCGGAGAAGCCGATGTATTTGAACCCGGCCTCGGCGATGGCATCGAATGCCTCGCCATATTCGCAGGCCGCCCACGGGCGCGTGTAACAGCCGATCTGCCACCCCGTCGCCGGCGCGCTCATTGCGGTCTGCCGTCCTGCAAACCAGCCCGCAGCCACAGCGGTCGCCGTCTCTTTCAGAAAACTCCGTCGTGTCATCCGGTCACTGTTTTCGTGTCGCACTCTTGTCATGGTTTGGTCTCCTTATTGAAGTTCCACGGAAAGGCGATCTTACCACGGCCGTATCCAAAGGTTCGCCCAACGGTTCAGGGTCGCGTAAGGACCGCTGGTCGGGGAGATGGACCACGCTTCGGGCTGGCCACCAGTGAAACGCGTGCGCCCGACTTGGATGCCCCACGGATACGTCTCCGACGGGCCGATGTCGCCGAAGTCTTTCATCGGGATCATAATCTCGACGGTCCAGCGGTCATCGTGCTTCTTCACTACCGCCTTGGTGCCCGGATTCCACAGCACCGGCAACGTCGCGCGTTCCACGATGCTCACGTCGGTGGACTCGTCCCAGATCGCGCCGTTGGGGTTCACCGCAATCTTGAAGTAGGAACGCTGCGGCGTGTTGACGTAAACCTCCACGACGTCGTCGTTGAAGATGCTGAAGTCGTCGTTGGCCCGGCAGTTCGCCTTCAGTTCCTGCATCTTGCTCTCGGGACAGATCGCGGCGACGATCAGGGCCGACTTGTCGCGGGTCATGGCGAGCGTCGCGGTGGTGCGGGGAACACCCTTCGGCGTCGGCTCGCCGGTCTTGTTGTCGCGCAGGGGCAACCAGCCGTAGCGATATTTCTTCACGTCGCCGTCCAGCCCCGGCCATGCAAGATCCACCGGATACGCCCGGACGAGCGGGCCGGTGCGCGCGAGATTCGGGAAGAGGGTCTTGAGCGGCTTCATCTCGTCTTCCATCCGCGCGATGCGCCGGTCATAAACGGTGCCCTTGCCGGCCTTGGCTCGCGCGCGGGAGAGGATCGCGAAGAAACGGTCCACGTCGGGTTCCTTGAGAAAGCCGGTGGTCTGGGTGACGCTGCGCGATTCCTGCCGCATCCAGACGGCTTCGGCAAACTCGATGAACTCCCGCATCTCCACCGCGGCGGGGCCGAAGAAAAGCGTGTAATACTCCGCAAGCATTTGTTTGCGGTCCATGTCCGGGTTCCAGAAGAGCTTGTTCTGCCAATACACCATCAGGTGGATGAGGCCCGGCGTGTTGAGCCGATCCGCCTCGCGGCCGTCGGGGGTCTTCGCGCGGGCGGGCTGGACTTCGATGAACTTGCCGTCGCAGAGCGGCAGTATCTCCCGCATCTCCTGCTGCATTGCCTCCGTGAAGAAGACGGGATAGCGCGGGTGGGTGGGGGTGCGATACCAGAGGAAGTAGTTCCAGACGGGCGACCGGCTCGGCGCTTTCATCCGGCTGCGCCACTCCTGCCAGGCATCGCGTAAAGCTTGCGCCTCGGTTTTCAGGACGCGGTTAGCTGGACTGTAGCCGCGCAGGGGGACAATGAGATTGTCCGGGAACTCCTCGACGTTGGTCGGCAGCAGGTTCGCGCCGTAGCCGCTCATGTAAAGGAGATGTTTTCCGGGGTGCGTTTTCTTCAGTTTCCGGGCGAGATAAACGTGGAAGTCCCAGACGTAGTTCGACGCTTTCTGGGTCTCGCTGTCCTCGGGCTTGCCGTAGGGCGCGAGGTCGCGGGTGTCCATCTTCACGCCTCCGTCCGGCGGACCGACTGTCATCGCCGAAAGATCAGGGAACGTGTCGAACACCTTGTTCATATACGCGACTGCCGCCCGCCGGAAGCCGGGATCGCTGAAGCGCGGCATGCCGCGTCCCGGCGGGTAGCCGACATAGGGTTTGCCGTCCGGCCCGCAGGCCAGCCATTCGGGATGGAGTTGCTGTTGCTCCAGCGAACTGTAAATGGCGTAGGTGGTGTGGTTGTAGAGAATGGTGTTGTAGTCGCCCGCCTTCAGCCGCTTCAGCCACGCGATGCCGTCGCCGTCGCTACGCATGGTGCCGTAGAAACACCATTCGCGGCGGTCGAACTTGGCCTGTTTGACCAGATGCTGGTCGGGAACGGTGATGGTCCGCTTCTGCGGGATGATCGTGCCGTCCTCATACGGCATGTAGAAGCGGACGCCGAGTTGCTCCAGCAGTTCCGCCACGGCATACCACGTCCCGGTGTCGTCATTACTGTGGATGCCCAAGGGCCTGTTCAGGCTGCCGAGATGGTCGTCCAGATGCTGCGTTGTGAACTTGTAGCCGCAGAACTCCTGCCATTGCTTCAGGTCGGGCGAGGGAAAGCCGTCCGGTTTCGGAGGGACGTTGCCCGTGATGACGCTGCCAGCCAGGTATCGGATGTCCTGCACAGTCTGGCTGTAAGGCGACGGCGGGCGTTGCTTGTCGGGGCCGGCGAGGATGACGCGGTTCTTCTGCGCCAGAATTTCCAACCCGCTGGTCGTGAAGGTCGCGAGCTTGAAGCCGAGCTTGCGGGTGAACTCGCTCTCGCCCACATACACTTGGCTCGGCACGCCGGCCGACGGCGCATGGACGATCGGCAATTCCGCGCCGGACATCAGTTTCAAGTGTTTCTGAAGGTCCTGCGCGGCCAGCTTGACCGCTTGGATCGCGTCCGGCGCAATCACGATCTCCGCCGCGGCCCGGCCGTCGCGCACCATCTCCACCGCGCCATGCGCCGTGCTTGCTACCACCAACGCTGTCAGAGCGGCTGACAGCCTCTGCACGCAACAGGCCTTTCTCAAGGTTGACCGGCTCCTTCTTCCTTGTGTCGTTACTGCCGTCACACTCATTTGGGGTGGCTCTTTTGAACGCCGCTGGCATTGTCGGCCACCCGCCACCCGATGCAAGCGCAGAATCCTCCGGGCGCAAATCCTGAATCACAAGATCGCCTCCGCCACTGTTGGTGTCCGCTCGGCGTTTCGCCGCATCGTCGCCGTTCCTTCGGCGCGACCGCGATCGGGTCGGGCATGACAACGGCCGCGTTCCTTCAGCGAACGGATTGGGCTGTCCCTTCTCTCTTGTCGAAGCCGACGATGTGGTTGCCGATGAGTTTGCACTTGCCGCTGCCGACGATAGCCTGCGTCGCGTTGGGGACGCCGCCGCGCTCGACGAGGTTATTGCGGAAGAACGACGTGTCGCTGCCGTGGGAGTCCAGGACGACCGGTTGCAGACAGCCGGTGATGGTGTTGTCGTGAATCGTCCAGTTCGCGCCGTGCGACGGGAAGACTTGGAACCGGTCTCGTTCCTTCATTGCGCACGGCTTGGTCAACTTAAAGCGAAGGGTTTCGGGATCGAACGACTCGACGACGAAAACCGACTTGGCCGCTGCGCCGCTGAGCCACGCGAGATTCCAGCCGCGATACCGGTGCGAGCGCCGCCGCTCGAACGCGATCCCATGTGGTCCCTCGGTGCGCTCGAATGTCTGCGCGTCAATGACCTTGCCGACGAGGCCGTCGTTGCACGCGGTGACGATGCCGGTGCCGCAATTGCGGATGAGGTTGTCGTGGACGTTCAGATTCACCGCCGGTTCCCTGAGTTTGACGGCGGTGACGTTGGTGTCGCACGCGCCGCGCGTGTAAATCTGGTTGTCGCCGATGATCACATCGCTCGCGCTGACATCAATCGCCACGCGCTTTACGGCGTTGGTGGCGACGGCAGTCATGTCCATGATGTTGCCGGTAATCGTGCCGATGCCGGCGGGCAGATCGCGCATGCCGGTGGCGCAAGTCAGCTCGATGGCCGAGGAGCCGAAGTTGACGAAGAGGTTGTTCCGAATGACGACCTGCAACGCTCCGCCCGCGGCGCGAATGGCGCAGCCACCGTAGGGCACGAAGCTCTCGAAGACGTTGTCGGCAATGATGTGCTGTCCCGACGGGAGAATCTCAAAGTCTTCGCTGCGGCTGCGGATGTTGCCCATCGCAACCGTGCCGGCGTTGCGGATGTAGTTGCCGATGAACCGCACAAATCGCGATGCGCCTTCCCACGTGCAGCCGCCCACGTCCACAATGCGGCAGTGCAGCACGCTGGTGTTCTCGGCCATGTCATTGTTGTTGAAAGCGTTTCGGGCACAATCCGTCACCGAGCATCGCGAGTAGGTGATGGCCTTCGTGTAGGCCTTCGGCTCGTTGTTGCCTCTGCGGGCGCGGCCCGCCGAGTAGAAACACTCCGCCGACATCCGGCTGGCGTGGCAGTTCTCGACCAGCACGCGCTCGGTGTTGCTGATGCCGACGGCGTTGCAGTGCTTGAAATAGAATCCCCACACAGCCGTGCCGCCCAGCGTGCGCAGAACGCCCGCCTGGTCGCGGCCCTCGAAGCCCATGTGGCCTGTCATCCGGAACTTCCGCAGCGTGACTTCCGTGCCGCCCTTGATGCTGAAACACGAGCCGCGCCCTTCGCTGATGTCCAGCACAGTATCCACCGCGCTCTGGCCCTCGATGACGATCGCGCTGGCGTTTTCCACTCGAATGTCGCGCGCCAGATGATAATGACCGACGGGGAAAAAGACGTTGCGCTTCTCTTTGATCGCACGGTCCACGGCAGCCTGCAATGATGCGGTGTCGTTGTGCCGGACAATTGCGTCCTTGACCGAACGCGTCGCGGCGTCCTTCAACGTCAACGTATCGCCCTCGATCTTCTCGATGGTGGTGACGAGCTGGTCGCGGGCGACAAACGTGGCGGTGTAGCCGGATTCCCAGTCGTGTTTGCCGAAGCGGACCTCGATGTCGCCGCCGAGCGACTGCCAATCGCCGGTCATCGGCGTCTTTTCGTGCCACGTGCGGCCCAGATCGTCCGTCCACCGAAACATCCGCGACGCGCCGGCAGGAACATCGAGCACATACACGACACAACTGCCCGCGCTGCCATCGTAGCCGCGCATCTGCACCTGATCCCCAACGGGCTGCGACTTGGCGTAGTCCTTGCGCGGCCCCCACAACCTGCTCTCGTCGAAGCGCGGACAGGCCTTCGACACCATCACGCCCTGGCCGACCTTGAAATCGCCAACGTTCTTGACTGTGATCTGCTTCGATCCGTCGGTGGTTGCGGCGGTCGTCTCAAACTTCGATCCCGACGCGCCGCAATCGCGGGCGTTAAGCCAATCCCCAGCGCCGGCCTGCGCAAGGCCGAGGTTCAGCGCGAGGAGGAAGATGTTCAGAAGGACAGACGGTTTCATGGTTTTGTGGGTGCGTTGGCATTCTTTTCATCGAAGCCGGTGATGTGGTTGCCCATGAGTGTGAATTGTCCGGTGACGACGACAGCTCGTGCCGCGTTGGTCGTTCCGCCGCGCTCGATGAGGTTATTGCGGAAGAGCGAGGTGTCGCTGCCGTGGCTGGTGAGCGCGACGGGCTGGGTGCAGCCGGTGATGGTGTTGTCGTGGAGGTTCCAGTTGGCTGATGGCGCGAAGACTGTGAAACGGTCGCCGACCTTCATCGCGTGCGATTGCTTGAGTTTGAAATGGAACGTCTCTGGGTCGAAGGACTCGATGACGGAGAAGCCATCGGGTTTGCTGCCGCGGAACCACGCGAGGTTCCAATCGCGATAGCGGTGCGACAGCCGCCGTTCCATTGGGATGGTGCCGCGGCCCGCCTTGAAAGTCTTCGCGTCCACAATCTCGCCGACAACGGAGTAGGCGGTGTCGCTGAGGATACCGGTGACGCAGTTGCGCAGGAGGTTGTCGTGGACGATGAGGTTGATGGCCGGCTCGGTGAGGCGGATGGCGGTGACGTTGGCGTCGCACGCGCCGCGCGTATAGACCTGATTGTTGCTGACGATGACATCGGAGGAGCCGACGTGGATGGCGACGCGGGCGCGGGAAGGTTCGCCGATGGCGGTCATGTCCATGATGTTGCCGGTGATGGTGCAGTTGCTCGTGGGCAGGCTTCGCTCGTCGCCGCCGGGGATGATTTCGATGCCGCAGGAGTTGTAGTTCACGAAGAGGTTGTTGCGAACGATGACCTGCGTGGCGCCGTCGGTAGCACGGACGATGTAGCCGCCGGGGCGGCGGTTGTAGAACGTGCGGCCCTCGAACACATTGTCGGCAATGATGTGCTGGCCGGAGCCGAGTTGTTCGAGGTGCTCGGCGCGGCTGCGGATGTTGCCCATCGCAATGGTGCCGGAGTTGCGGACGTAGTTACCGATGAACCGCACGAACCGCGACGCACCCTCCCACGTGCAACCGCCGACGTCCACGATGCGGCAGTGGAGCACGCTGGTGTTCTCGGCGAGGTCGTTGTTGTTGAAACCGTTGCCGTCGCAGTTGGTCGCGGAGCAGCGCAGGTAGGTCAGCGACTTTGTGTAAGCGGGCGGCGCGTTGGTGCCGCTGCGGGAGCTGCCCTGGCAGTAGAACGCCTCACAGTTCATTTTGCTCGCGTGGCAGTTCTCGACCAGCACGCGCTCGGTGTTGGTGATGTGCATGGCCGAGCACGGTTTCAAGCCAACGGGCCAGCATGCTTTGCCGCTGCTCGTCTTGAAACTGTGCCAGCCCGGCCCGTCGCCAAGTCCCGTGTGGCCGACCATCCGCAAGTTGCGCACAGTCACGTCCGTGCCTCCGCGCAGGCTCACGCACGTGCCATAGCCCTCTGAGATGTCGAGCACGGTTTCCCCGGTGCTTGCGCCTTCGACCACGATGGCGGGGGCGTTATACGCCGACAACCCGCTCGTCAGCCGATAATGGCCGGCGGGGATGAACACGTTGCTCTTCTCCTTCACCGCGCGCGCGACGGCCGCTTGCAGCGCCTCGCTGTCGCAATGCCGCACCACCGCGTCTTTCACCGTCCGCATCGCCGCGTGCGCGAGCGTCACCACGTTGCCCTCGATCTTCGCGATCTTGCTGACCAACTGGTCGCGCGCGTGGAACGTGATCATGTTGCCCGGTTGCCATTCGCGTTTCTTGAGCTTGATCTCCACACCGTTGCTGAGCGGTTGCCAGTCAAACGTGACGGGAACCTTCGTCCCTTTCCAAGTGCGCGCCATGTCATCGCTCCAGCGGAACGTGAGCGGCTCGGCGCTGTTCACCTCGACGAGGAACACCAGCCAACTGCCGCTGGCGCCATCATAGCCGCGCAACTCCGCCGCATCGCCCATCGGCTTCGTGTCGTAAGGATTCTCCGGCGATTTCAGGATGCAGCGCGTGAACTGCGGGTTGCATTTCGAGATCATCACGCCCTGCCCAACCTTGAAATCACCGACCTTGGCCACGGTAATCTGTTTTGACCCTGCCGTCGCGGTCGTCATCGTCTCAAACATAGAACCGGACGCGCCGAAGTCCCCCACATTGAGCCAATGGCCGGCATGGGCGGGCGGTTCGTTGGTCGCGCCGACGCAGCAGACGGCGGTGAAGGTGAGGAACAGGAAAAGTGTCCGGCTCAGGCGTGCGTTCATAGAACTGGCTCCAGCGTCGCGCCGAGAGTGCCTCAATTCTGCACGGACGGGCGAGATTATTTTGTTTCCCTGCGCGCCGGGTCAGAGGCCCAAGTCGGCCGCGAGCGTCTTGCGGTAGTCCGCTTTATCCACGTCCTTCCACTCGCGGATGCGCGTCAGCTTGCTGCGTTCGAAGGTCTGCATGAACGTCGCGAAGCGCTTTCTGGCCAACACAATCAATTTGCGCTGCTGCGCGCTGCGCTTGCTGTCGGCAGTTTTCATCGCCGCCCTGGCCTGCTCGGCGATGACGTAATCCATGCTCATTCGCGAGCGGCGGACGCGGTCGAGCGCGGCGACGATGTTCTTCGCGAGCGACTCGGCCTCGTCCCAGAACGCGCTGGCTTGTGCCAGCATCTCAGGCGTCAGGTGCGGATGCGTCTGCTTGGCGAAGATGCCGACGTGCACAGGCTGCTTCCCAGCATAGTCGTGGATGAGGTCGAGGTATCGCTGAATCGCCGACGCCGCCGGGCCATAGTAGGCGTCGAGAAACTCGCGCGTCGCCAGCGCCTCGTCGTAGTTCGGGTTCCAGAGGAACTTCGCGATCAGATACGCCTTCAGCGCCACCATCTCGCTGTCGAACGTGTCATAGGTGCCCTGTTCAAAGACACCGGCAACGTGGTTCGCGGCAAAGAGGCGGATGTTGTCGTCGAGCAAGCGTTTGTTTGGAAGCGGCAGCAGGTAATGCGCGTAATCGGTCGTGTAATCCCATATCCAAAGCCGGTTGCACGCCTTGGCCCACGCTTGCAGGTCGGCCACGAACTTCTTGTTCGCCTCCTGACAGCCGCTCGCCAGCGGGTGCGCGAAGCAGCATTCGATGTCGGCGAGACGAATAACGACGTTTGGACGCGGACGCATCGTCTTCGGCGGCTGGCGCGACCACTGATAGGCCAGCGTCTCGACGATCTTGTCGGGGAACTCCTTCTCGACACCCTCCGCGACGCGGTTCACAAGGTGCAGCAACGGCCCCATCCCGCTCTCCTCGGCCTTGGTCAGCGCCGAGCAACGGTCGCACTCGCACGGCTCCCTGTTGTCGCTCTGGCTAAGCGAGAAGACCGTCGCCTCCGGCTGCGCGCGCATCCCGGCGCGGATCGCCTCGGTGCAGAGGCGGATGACGTCCTCGTTGGTGCAACAAAGCTGGGAGGTTCTCCGTTTGCCCTTGCGGAGCGCGAAGTATTCCGGATGCACGGCGAAGTATTGGTTGGACGACACCAGCTTGTCGAAGGTGTGGACGAAGAACCCGAAGCCGAACCGCACGCTGCCACCGTGCCGCGCGTCGAGTTCCGGCACCGGCGGGCGGATATTCTGCCGCTCCAACAACCGACCGCGCCCACCCGCGCCATTAAGCCGGTTCCGTGCCATCCAGTTCCCGTCGAAGCTTTCCCATGTGTAGGTCTCGCGATACTCGAAGACCGGCACCTTGCGCTCATCCAACCGCGGCAACGGAAGCTGTCGCATCGGCGGCACACGCTCGATCTCCGGCGTGAACCACCGGCAACCGAAGTGGTCCTCCAGCAAACTATAGACGCCGTAAAGCGTGCCGCGTGGTTCACCGCCAGCAATTACCAACTGCTCATTGACCGTGCGCAGGATGTAGCCTTCCTTGCCCAACCCGGACCAATCAACCGCGACGCCCAACGAATTCATCCGACTTGATTTCCCTACGAGAACCTCGTGTGGCCGCGCCGCCTCCGTGTCCGCAACTATCGGCAGCCGCGCGCCGGTGATCTTCTCCAAGTAACTCTGAAGCTCCTGCGCGGCGTAGTTGACCGACGGCGATGCCGCGCGGGCGATCACGATCTGATAGTCGGAGCGGCCCGCGTCGGCCAGCATTGGCTCGGTCGCGCGCCGGGCCGTAGGCGGGCCGGCGCACCCCGTGAGAAACAGCAAGGCGGCGCTGAGAAAGCAGAGAGTCGGTTGCGGTTGCATCGCTACGCCCGCTTTCCCAGTTCCCGCGTGAACTGAGCGTTGGCGCTGACCTCGTCGAAGAACCACGGGAACATGCCGACGATGACGCCATCGGTGGGCTTGATGTTCTCGAAAGCGAACTTGAATGCCGCGCGCACGGTCTGCTGGTTCGAACAGTGACGGCCGGAGCCGAGGATCTTGAAGCCGAAGCAAGGCTGTTTTACCTGCCGGACCACCTGCGTCATCGCCTTTGGGTCGTCCTTGAAGAACGGCAGGCCGAAGTCGAGCATGGGAATCTCCGCGTCCTTGTGCACCATCTTGCGCGTGAGGAAGTAGAAGCAGGTCATGAAGAAATCCACCTCCCAGCCTTCGTCGGCGACGCGCTTGATGCAGTCTGGGTTGTGCGCCGAAACGCCGGCCAGCACGCCACAGTCGTGCGCCGCCTTGACGTAATCATGCACCTCGCTCGCCTTGCCGGCGGCGAAGAGCCGGTCGGTTGCGCCACCGTGATGGACCATCGCGATGGGCTGGGACCGCTCGACCGCGTCCTTGATCTTCTCGCGCTGCGAATGAAGGCAGAAGAACGACATCTTGCTGCCGTGCTCGCGCAATGGACGGACGTAGGGCAACGCGCGGTCGGGATCGGCGAACTGGTGGGTCGTGATGCCCGCGCGCTCGCAATCCTGGAGGAACTTCACAGTTTGCTCTGGCGTGTAGTAATCCTTCATGTGCCGGTCGGCGTGCTGGCCCGCGTAGGAATAACCGAGGATCGGATTGGAGCCGGCCACGAGCCGGCTGATGCGATGTTTGCCAATCTGGATTGTCGGCATCGGTGCCGGCGCCACCAACTCTGCTGCTCCGACGGTTCCCTTCGGTTGCAGTGCGGTGGCCGCAGCCAAGCCCACAACTTGCGCCAGAAAGCCGCGGCGTCCGGTTACTGTGATTCGATCGTCATGTTGTTTATTGGTTTGCATTGTTTTTTCTCCTCAAGACTCATTTCGTTTTAGGCCACATCGCCTTGATCATATCCACGGTGCAATCCACAAGAACTTGACCGCCTTCGGGGCCGACACGGCTGCTTTGGATCACCGCGCTGTAACCGCCGCCGCGCACGGCGCGCTCGGTGGGAAGGTAGCCGCCGGAATTGGTGGCGAGCTGGATGACAAAGGTCTGCACGGCGGGACTGCGTGCCTTCATCTGGACGCCGTAGTCGGTGAACAGCTCGAACTCGTTTATCGCAATCGCCACGTCGCCCAGACGCAGGACGTGCAGTTCCATTTTGTAGGGCTGCTCGGCGCCGGCCTTCTGGGCTTCGTATCGCTCCACCACTCCCATGTGCCAGCGGTAGTTCCAACGCTGCGCGGGATCTTTCGCAAATTTGGCTGCCTCTTTCCGCGCCTCGGCAACTTCGGCTTCGGTGACTTTGCGATGAGGCAACTCGATTTCTTTCACGCAGTGGCGCAGGACGGCGTCGCTGCGGATGTCTTTGCGCGCGCATTCGTAGGCATCCTCCCAGCCGTTCACAATGCGGCGGGCGACCTCCTCCAGCCGCGTCAGGCCACGCAGTTTGCGCATGCGCTCGTCGGCTGCCTTGCCATACATGAGCCGCGAGGTTTGGTCTCCACCGGCGCCGGCCCAGCCGAGCACGCACAAGTCCTTGCCGTGCCGCTCGCGCAACATCTGCCGCACGGGATGCCAGAAGTCGGCGTGAAGCAAGAGGCCTCCCTCCGCTTCTTGCGAGGGACACGGGACGTTGATCGCCGTCGCGATGAGGCGGTCCTGCTGGTCCCAGAAGAACAACACGTCGAGATTGTGGTCCTCGTAACCTTCGATGCCGCGGAAACTCGCTGTGTTGGTGGCGCCATACATCTTGGCTGTGCCGTCGGCGTAGGTGGCGCGGCGGTTCTGTGCGACGACCGCCTGGCTTTGCGCCCAGCTAACCTTGCCGATCTTGCGTTTCTGCCAGCTCTCAACAATGGCGTCCGCGACGCGCGTGGCCATGAACTCCGCATACTCCGCCGGCTTCATGACGCCGCTCTCCGGCAGCGTGTAGCGGCCTTCGAGCGTCACAGGCGCGTTGTGGGTATGCGTGGCGCTGAGGAAGATATTTGCGAGATCAAAGCCTGGCAGCCGCGGCTTCACCTTCTCGCGAACCTTCTCCATGATTCCGGACCGGATGGCCACAATGTCGCAAGACACAATGATGGCCGCGTCGAGCACCTTGTCGCCGTCGCGCGACTCCAACGCCAGCGCCGTGGCGGTGACTGGTGATTCAACCTTCTTCGAGATGCGCAAACCACGATGACCGTCCAACGCGACCGGTTTGTCGGGGGTGATGCTTGTCGTAGCAGCGCCGATGTGCAGTTCGGACGCCGATGCGCTGGCGGTTGCGAGGGCGATGACAAGCAAGAAGGCAATGTTCGTTTTCATGGCGGTGTTGAAATGGCGCTCAGTTCTGCTTGGCCGGCGGTTTCCAAAGCCCGTTGATGGCCTCGGCCGTGCGATCAACTAGCACTTGGGCGCCCTCGGGGCCAATCATGTTGGCGGCTGCCGTCGCGCTGTAGTTGGTGAAGGGATTGGCATTCAAGGCGCCACCGGCGACTGCACGCGGCGTCGGCACATAGTAGGCCGGTCGCGGGCCGCTGGTCGCCAACTGGATCAGGAACGTTTGCACAGCCGGGCTGCGTGCCTGAATCTGGACGCCGTAGTCCACGAACAGCTCGAACGGATTGGTGGCGATTGCCACGTCGCCCAGCCGCAGCACGTGCATCTCCATCGCGTAGGTTTTCCAGCCGCCCTTTTGCTGCGCGAGGTAGCGTTCGACCACCAAGCCGTAGAAATGCCGCGTCCATGCATCCGTCTTCAATCGCTTCTTCCTGACATCAACCTCCTCGCACACTTTCTTCGCGACGGCGTATTCAGCTTCCGTGATGACGCGCGCCGGTAGTTCCACCTGCCGCACGCGATGAATCAGCGACACATCCGCGCGGATGTCCTTCGCGATCACGCCGGCCACGTCGTCGAACGCGCCGGCGACGCGGCGGCCGATCTCCTCGCAGTAGGTCAGGTCGCGCAGCTTGCACATGCGCTCCTCGCTCTTCTTGTTCACATGCGCCCTCGGAGTCTGGTCGCCGGCCGGGGCGCAGAATCCCAATACGCACACGGACTCGCCGTGCTGTTCGTGGATCAACCGGCGCACATCGTGCCAGAAGTCAGCGCTGACCTTGTTGCCGCCCGCAGCTTGGGCCGTTGTGGCGAGCGAGATGGCGGCTGCCTTGAGCCGCTTCTGCGAGTCGTAGAAGCAGAGGACATGGACGCCGTGGTCCTCATAGCCCTCGACGCCGCGGAACTCCGGGATGTTCATGGCGCCATACATTTTCGCCGTGCCATCGCTATAGACCACGCGGCGGTTGTGACCGGCAACGGCATGGCCCAACCCCCAGGCCACGGCACCCTTCTCTCGGCTCTTCCAAGCCTTCACGACCGCCTCGGCCATTCGCTGATACATCCACGGCACATACTCCTTCGGCTGCATGGCGTCGCCGTAGTCCTTTTCATCGTAGCGGTTCTGGAGAATCACCGGCGCCGCGTGGGTGTGGGTCGCGGCCAGGAGAAGTTTGTTGAGGTCGAAGCCGGGCAGGCGGCCGGCCAGATGCTTGCGGAACCCTTCCTGAATCCCCGGCCGGATGACGCACAGGTCGCACGACACCATGATCGCCTGGTCCACGACGCGTTCACCCTCGCGAGACTCCAAAGCCAGCACGTTGGCGGTCAGGCGGCTCTGTATTTCGCGGGCAATCCGCACGGAGGTGTTACCGGTCAACGGAACGGGCCGATCTGGCGTGATGTCCGCCGTCGCGGCACCAATCCATAATTCAGCCGCTGATGCGCCAACCGACGAAAAGGCCAGTGCAAGCGCCAGGACCATCACACTATTCCGCTTGTTGCTTCGTCGTTTCATAATATCGTCTCTTGGATCGCCATGGGCCTTGGACCATCAAGAACACATCGGTTGCCGCTACTTCGTCGTCGGTTTCCAAAGCTCGCCGATCATCTCCACGGTGCGGTCCACCAGCACTTGGCCGCCTTCGGGGCCGACCATGTTGCTCTGGACCACCGCGCTGTAGCCGCCGCCCGCCACCGCGCGCGCCGTCGGCAGGTAGCGGCCCCAGCCGCCGGTCAGTTCGATGACGAACGTCTGCTCGGCCTTGCTGCGGGCTTTCATCTGCGCGCCGTAGTCGTGGAACAACTCGAATGGGTTGGTCGCGATGGCGATGTCGCCAATCCGCAGGACATGCACCTCGACGGTGAAGGTCGGCTCCTTGTCCTGTGTGCGGTAGCGGTCAACCGTCGCCTGAAACCACGCGCTGCGGCGGCTCTTGTCACCCTTCTTCTTCAGGACTTCGATCTCCTTCTGTGCCTCCGCCACTTCCCTCTCAGTCACCTTGCGCACAGGCAGGGCGAGATCGGCGACTTCGTGCGCGAAGGGAACGTCCGCGCGGATGTCTCGACGGGCCAGTTCGCAAACGTCGGTAACCTCGCGGCTGATGCGGCGGCCGATGTCCTGGGTGCAGGTCAGCCCGCGCAGCTTCAGCATCCGTTCTTCGGCGGCTTTGCGATACATCCGGTGCGGCGAGATGTCGCCGCACGCGCCCGGCCAGCCGAGCACGAAGAGGTCTTTCGCAAGGCCGGCGTGCAACTGTTCCCGCACATCGTGCCAGAAGTCGGCGTTGACAGTGGAGCGAGACTCAACCTCCTGCGAGGGGCATTCCACGTTGATGCCCGCCGCTAGCAGCTTCTTCTGCTTGTCCCAAAAGAAAAGCATCTCCAAGCCGTGATCCTCGCCGCCTTCGATGCCACGGAATTTGAGGTCGTTGGTCACGCCATACATCTTGGCCGTGCCGTCGGCATAGGTGGCGCGCCGGTTGTTGCCGACAACGGCGTGGCCCAAGCCCCAACTCACGCCACCGGGTTTCCGCTGTTGCCATGCGCGCACGCAGACTTCCGCGAGCCGCTCGATCAGGAACGCCGCATACTCGCGCGGCTGCATCACGCCATCTTTCGGGATGTTGTAAGTGCCCTCCTCGGTGACCGCCGAGGTGTGCGTGTGCGTGGCGGTCATGACCAGCTTGCGAGGATCAAACTCCGGCAGTTTCGCGCGCAGTCGTTCGCGCAACGGCTGCGGAATCGCCGGGAAGAAGACCACGATGTCAGTGGAGAGTAGGATCGCCTGGTCCACGCTGCGTTCGCCCTCGCGTGCCTCGATGGCCACAGCGGTGGCCGTGATCGGGTTGTCCACGCCGCGCGAGATGCGCGTGTTGAACTGCCCGGCGAGCGCGATCGGCTTGTCTGGCGTGATGTTGATGGTGGCCGCGCCGATGCGCAGTTCGGCCGCTGGAGCGTTGATGACTGCCAAAGCAACGGCAATTACGCCGGCAATTTCGGACAGGATGGTTCGTTTCGAGCGGAATGACTTCGATGGTCGTCTCATGGTGTTGCCTTTTGAAAAGCACGGCATGTGTCGTAATTCCTACCACGACGGAGCCTCCCGCGGCAAACCCAGCCTTGCGTGCGATTCTGGTTGGAGAAACACGTGTTGATCTCAATCCCCTATTTCACCGGTGTGCCGACAATGAGCAACTGGCCGGCGTAGAACCAGGTGCCTTCGGGGATCGTCTTCGTCGTGAACGTCACCGTGTGCAAGCCCGGTGCTTGTTCGGGCAGATACCAGAAGCGGGCATGCTTGCGGACCTCCCGGGTCGGAAGGCGTTTCATCGTCACGGGCTTGCCGCCGTCTATGACCACTTCGATGACGCGCGCCTCGCCATAGGGAATGTCGCTCATGCCCACCGTGGTGCCATTCCATTTCACGGTGATAGTTTCGCCGACCCGATTGCATTTCACGGCGCCGCGCAGCATGTCGTGAGTGCGCCCTCTGTCGTCGGTATAAACGGCATCCTTGAAGGTATCCACGGGCGTCCATCCCGCGCTGAGCACGGCGTTAGTGATGGGCAGCAGTGACGCGGTCTCCCAGTTGGCGGCTTCCAGCGGCGCCCGCAACACGTGGGCTGGGGCTGGGCCGGTCGCCTTCATCTTCAGCATCGAACGGCCGATGATGTCGCGATAGAGATCGTGACCCGCATCGCCCGGATGGACGCCGTCAGCCGAAAACACCAGCTTGCCGTCCACCGGCGTGCTGCTTTTGAACACGAGGGTTCCTTCCTTCTCGCGTTTCGCGATCTCCACGCCGAGATCAATGGTCGGGATGCCGTAGGCGTTAGCGACGACTTCCATTGCCCGGCCGAAAGGCGTGTTCCTCCCCGCTTGCAGTTCCGGCAGCATCCACTGGCCGATGGTATAGACGAAACAGATGTCGGTGCGCGGGTTCTCCTTCCAAATCTGCCGGACGATGCCTTCGACGGATTGCCGCTCAAAACCGCCACCGCCATTGACCCGGCATTCAAGGAAAACAAGATCGGGATTCTTTGCGAGCACATCGCCGCGCAGCCGGCAGGCGCCGTAGTCGGAGCCGGTGCCGGAAATGGCGGCATTGATCTCGACGATCTGCGCTTGGGGATATTGCGCCTTGAACCAAGCCAGCGTCTTGGGCCGCCATCCCGCAGCCGCCGTGATGCTGCCGCCCAGATAAGCGATGCGCACCGGTCCGCCCACCTGCAACTTAGCGAAGAAGTTCGGCAATCCGTCGCGGGAGCGAAATTCCTCGGCCAGGTTCGCGTCATGGTTGTAGGGCGCAGCAATGATAGCTGTGGCAAGCACGAGCCATGCGAAGGCGAGAGCGATGGAACCTTTGATTTTCATATTCTTCCAGATGAGAGATCCTACGGTCACGCCTTCGGATCGAACTGTGGAACTTTCACACTCTCGCCGCCCTTGAGCGCCGATTGGTGGGCGACGATACCGGAAACCGTCATCGCCAGCGCCTCGTAGATACTCACGGCCGGCTGGCGGTTTTCGAGAATTGCGCTGATGAACTCGTGCGTTAACTGACCGTGCGAGCCGCCGTGGCCTCCGGACGGCATGTTAGGCGGCAGCGGTGGACGTTCCGTGTCGGGCAGTTTTTTCTCGGCGCCGTGGTAGCCGGTGGCGTCGAACCAGCCGCGCTCGCCAAACACGCGGCCCGTCTCCGAAACCAGCCCCTGAGTGCTGTGGGCCATGAGCATCCGCGACGCGCCGCCTTCGCTCGTCTGAAAGAGCGCGATCTCGTCGGCGAACGGGTTGTTGTATTGGTTGCCGCCGGGTTGGTATTTCGCCGCCGTGCCGCGAAAGCCCTGGCAGGAAACCGACGTGAAGCGTTTGCCCGTCACGCCGACGTAGTAAGCCGTCGAGTGCGTCGGATACCAGAGCGGCGGCAGGCCTACGCGCCAGTCCTTGTAGGAACCGATCTGGCTCGTGCTGTGGTGATAATACTCGCCCTCCGAATAAACGATCCGTCCCAAGCCGCCCGCGCGATAGATCGTCCGCATCGCGTGGCAGTCGGCGCGATAGTAGCTCGTCTCGGCCATCATGTATTTGAGGCCGGTCTTCTTCACCGTCTCCACCAGTTGCGCGGCTTGCTCGACGGAGCCAAACGCCGCCGGCACGGCGCACATCACGTGCTTGCCGTGATTGAGCACCTCGATGCAATGCCGCGCATGGCTCGGCGCGTCGGTGGCTACAAACACCGCCTCGATGGCCGGGTCCCTCGCCATCACCTCCAACGACTCGTAGGTCTTCGCGCAACGGCACGCCTTCGCCAGCGCCTCGCGCCGGTCGGCAAACAAATCGCTCACCGCGACGACTTGCACATTCGGGTGATCCTGGAAACCAAACTGCGCACCGAACCGGCACACGCCATAGCCGACGATGCCGACGCGAATCTTGCGATCCGAGACCGGCTGCCATTTCTTCTCCGGCTTCGGCGCAGCGGCGTTGGCGGTGAGCGCGTTGCTTACTAGCGCGCCCAACGACCCCACGCCCACGCTGCGGACAAAATCACGACGATCCATCGGTTGGTTGCTCATGATGTTCTCCTACAGTTTCATTTCTCACACGAGAAGTTCGCCCGCGCGACGCGGAGGACGTTTCCGCCGAGAATCTTCTGGATGTCGTCGTCCTTGAAGCCGCGCTGGACCATGCCGACGGTGAAGAGCGGCCAGTTGGTCCACGCCAGGCTCTGCTCGGCGTGCGGCGCGGTCTTGGCGGTGTCCGGCGGCCAGAGATGTTCCCAGCGCGCGCCCAACAGCGACAGCGCCGAACGGCCGTCGGCCCGCTTGGGCACCTTCTTGCGCTCGGCTTCCTCGTTACGCGATGAATAGCCCACATCCATGCCGATGGCGGTGTGGTCGGCGCCGAACTTCTTGACGATGTATTCGATGTGGTTCAGGAACACGCTGATGTCGCCCGCGCCGCCGAGGAAGCGCGGGATGCAGCAGACACCTGCCAGCCCGTCCGTGTCGCAGATGGCGCGGATGACTTCGTCGGGTTTGCCGCGGAAATGCCGGTGCAGCGACGCGGCGGTCGTGTGGCTCGCGACCATCGGCTTCTTCGACGTCTTCGCCGCTTCGAGGCTCGTGCGCCAGCCGGTGTGCGCCACGTCCACGATGACGCCGACGCGGTTCATCTCCTCGATGGCCGCGCGGCCGAAATCGCTCAGCCCGCCGTCGTTCGGCTCGCCGCAACCGTCGCCCAGCGGATTGCGACGATTGTAGGTCAGATGCATCATGCGGATGCCGAGTTGGTGGAAGATGCGGATGAAGCCCAACTCGTCGCGGACGTTGTTCCACTGCTGCCGCAGCGGCACGCCGTTGGTGGTGAAGTAAAGGCAGAGCTTGCCCTGCTTTTTCGCCGCGACAATGTCGTCCGGCTTCACGGCCTTGAAAAACTCGTCGCGCAACACATCGGTCGTGAACGTGAACCGCGCGAGCCGCTTGATGAGCCGCATCGGGTCATTGCCCTCTTCACCGGCGTTCTGGAAGATGCACGTCACGCCCGCCGCCCGGAACGCCTCCAGGAACTCCTTTCGCTCCGCCGCGTTGGTGGCGCTGCGCGTCATGGACATCTCCTCGCGCAAGTCCACCAGTTCGGCGTCTGATGCGCCCGCCTCGACGGCCGCGCGAAACGCCTCGCCATCCAGCGCGCACCGCGGCGAGAAGCCGTAGGACTCGAATACGAGCGAGTTGGCGTGGAGTTCGAGGCCATGCTCCAGCTCCTTCTGGCTCGGTTTCAACACAGACAACCCGACCTCGCGCGCCTTCTGGATCTTCTCGTTCGGCGGCGAGAGCGGTGATGTGGCGGCAGCGCGCGACGGCCGCACTGCCGCGCCCAGCAGCACTGCGCCAGCGGTCGTTTTCAGGAAACCGCGGCGGGACAGATTCTCGATGCTCATGGCTTCAATCTCCTTTGGGTTCAAAACTTGATCTCGTTCTTCTCGTAGCGGGCCTTCGTGTCCGCGGCGAGCGCCTTGGCGGCCTGCTTCCACGACGCAGCATCGGCCTCCACGCCGCGCACGATCACCGCCACCTCGAACTTCGTGCCGCCGGCCACCGCCGCGTGTGAGTAAATCTGGTTGTAGAGCTTGTGATAGACGGTCTTGTCCCAATAGCCTGTCTTGATGTTCTGGCCCACGAGCGGCTTCGGATACCACGCGAGCATGGCGCGGTGGTTCGCCGGGTCATAGAGTGCCGTCCACTTCGCATCGTCCTTGAGTTTGAAATCGCCGCTGTTGTCGAACTTCCCCTCGACCACCGTGCCGTCGGCCTTCTCCGCGATCCACTCGGTCGTTCGCGGCAACCAGCAGTGCATGAAAGCGTAAAGTATGCCTATTTTCACGTCAGCGGTGACTTCGTAGCGATGTCGTTCCAACACGCAATCGTCGGTCACGATGTAGGTCGCTTCGAGCGCCAACGGCCCCATCATCGAGCGCTTGTGAATCTCCGCGCGCTGGCCGCGATAGACGGCCTTGTCGGTCAGGTCGCGCGGCTGGCCATCCACGGTCAGCGTGACGCTCTTGACCTGTTCGATGCCGCCTTCGTTGTGGCCCGTGCCGATCCACTTGCCGCCTTCCGCCGAGAAAACGGTGCCGTAGAAACCGTTCCTGTCGCCAACCAGTTCGCCCTTGAAGAAGATGCGGTGGATCGTCCACGCGCGGTCGCCGGCAAACTCCACCTTCAAGTCGCGCGTCTCGATGGTGACAATGTCAGGCGGGCCGGGCTTCGGGCCTGCGGCAAACGAGAAGGATGCAGTTGCGAAGAAGGCAGCGAGGAACAGTGTTTTCATGGCGTCAGTGCCGGAGGCATGGCAATGCCCCAGTGTAGTGCCAGAGACGGCGGCCCGGTTCAACAGTAAAACCAACAATTACCCCGCAATCGTATCTGTCCAGGATGGCTCCTACCAAATCACACGAAGCGACGCTGGAGAAACAGGCGGCAGGCTGAAGTCTGAACTCCAATCACACCAATCGAAAGCCGCGGCCACTTCGGATCTCGCCAAACCACATCCCCGATTAGCTGGCTTAATCTCCGCTTGCTTAGAACCTCGCCGACTTCTTCACCGCTTCGACGATCCGGCGGTTGTCATCGCCGCACTCCCAGACCAGTTTCAAGAAGCGCGGCAGGTCCAGATTCATCTTCCGAAGGAACGGCCGGTCGCCGGCGCAGCCATACATCAGGTCCGCCGGCATCTCGCCGCGCAGCTTCAGCCGCGCCTTGGCGATGATGCGCGGCAGCCATGCGATGCCGTCCACCTCGGCGGTCTTCGCCGGCAGACTTTCCATCGCCGCTGTGCGCCCCGTCCACTTGCCACGCATGACGTTCGCAAAATAGTTGCGGCGGATGGCCGCCACCGCCAGCGCCGTCTCAAAATCCGGCTCGCCGTAGCGATGAAAATCGTCCACGAAGTCAAACAGCTCCTGCGCCGTGCAGCCGATGGTGGCCAAAAACGCCGCATCCTTGTCGCCGAACATCGTCTGCGCCGACCGCCGCCCTTCGTTCCACGCCGCGACGCCGCGGTCATAAACCTTCCGGAAGTCTGTCTGCCAGTCGTTGATGTTCATGCTGAGAAATAGAAGGCAGCGATGGAACGTTGTCAATTCCCTTGCGTCGCTGACAAAGCCGCCTCGCGAGGCGCTGAGCCGAGATGCTTGAGCAAGAATTCCACGGCCGTCACCGTTGTGTTTGCGGTTCCGTCGCCTTGCAGATGTATCTGCACCTTCACGCCCATTTCGTCGCCGCGCTTCTTGATGACCAACGCGTGGCGCGGATGATGCACGTAAGCGCCGCGGTTGTTTGGCTCGACGTTCGGCTGGGCGCTGATCATCAGGATCGGCGGGTCGTCCTTGCTGAGCAGCCGATACATGCTGCAATCGTCGAGGACGCGCTTGCCCGACGGCGTCTTGAAGTCCACCTCGCTCTTGAAGTGGTAGAATTCAAAGTGTTCGGCGTCGCCGTGTCGCCACTCCTTCTTGAACTCGCCGACGAGCTTGTCCCATTCCGTCATGTCGTAGCTCGCCTGGCCGCTGATGCACGCGGCGGCGCTGATGCGGCTCGACTGGCGCAGCACGGGATCGTCGCTCTTTGGGGCCGCGAGGTCGTCATGCACCGCCAGCCACAACGACGCGCCCGCACCGGCCGAGCCACCGAAACAGCCGACACGTTTCGGGTCGAGGTTGTATTTCGCCGCGTTAAGGCGCACGAACTGGATCGCCCGCGCCGCGTCGCGCAGGATGTCCTGAATGGGCGCGTGCTGGCGGAACCGGTAGTTGATCGCCATCACCGACGCGCCCGCGTCGCGCGCCTGCTGGAGCGCGTCGCGGCTGAGTTTGGATTTGTCGCCACCAACAAACCCGCCGCCGTGGATGAAGACGACCAACGGTGCCGGCTTGTCGGTCTTCGCGAGCCAGAGATCGAACACGTTGCGCTCGTGCGGACCGTAGCTCACGTCCTTATGGTCAGGCGCGGGCAGTGCGACGGCCTTGGCTTCGCGCCTGCCGGGAAACGGCTGGCCGGACTCGCGGAGTTTCTTCAGATACGCCCGCGCCTCGTCGAACGTGTGCTTGCCGTCCTTGTTCGCGTCGGCATCGGGGTAGCGCTTCAGGTATTGCTGGAGCTGGTCGAGCTGTCGCGAAGCCGGCTTGTTGCCGGAGTCTTGCGCGCCGATTGACGGCAAAAGCGCAAACACCAAAGCGGCGGCAGTGACAAGTAACCGAGGAGAGTAAAGGGAGAGCATGGTCGGTATAAGGCGGTGGCGAAGACTCAGCGCGGAATCACCGGCAGCACGATATGTGATGGATGGGTGCGGTCGTGGTGGATGGTGTTCACGGCGGAGATGACGCGACGATGGTCGCTGAGCGGCTCGCCGGTGTTCGGGTTCACGTCGAAGCGCGGGAAGTTGCTGCTGGAGATGTCCACGCGGATGCGATGGCCCTTCTTGAAAACATTGGAGGTCGGATAGAGCCGGATGGTGAACGGATAGATCGTGCCGGGCTTCATCAGCTTCTCCTTCTTCAACGTCTCACGGAAGCGCGCGCGGACGATGCCGTCGGTGATGTTGAGGTCGAAGCCGCCGGGGAAGTCGCTGCTGGGCGGATAGACGTCGAGCAGCTTCGCCGTGAAGTCCGTGTCCACGGCAGAGGACGAGGCCCAGAGTTTCACTTCGAGTTCGCCGGTGACCTCGATGTCCTCGGCGAGCGGCTCGGTTTGGAAGACGACGATGTCGTTGCGCGCCGAGAGCGGGATCGGCAGCGGCCAGTTCCAGATGTGCGGGCCGCCGCGCTGATCCCACGCGCCTTGGAGCATGATGCCGTCGCCGGAGGAGATGCAGCCGCCGATGGTTGGCACGGGCTGGCGCGGGTCGAAGGTGAAGGAGGTGGACAGCCTCCTTACGTCGGCTGCCACGTGGGGCGAAAGTCCGCCGTTGGGTTGGAGATAATAGTTGGTCAGCCGCGCTCTCGCCGGCGGCCACTCTTTCTCGTTGCGCCAGAATCCGCCGTGGTTGAGCAGGCTCTTGTCGGTTTTGCGGCCGTCGCCGGTGCCCATGACGAAGACGCGGACCTTCGTCGCGAACGGCGCGGTCTTGCCGACGCTGTTGTCGAGGCCCTTGAACCAGCGATCATACCACTCCAGCCGCCACGCCAGTTCGTCGGCGATGGCGGCGTCTTTGCCGAAGTCCACCTGGCCGTGCGATGAGGCGCGCTGGAGGCCGTGGATCCACGGACCCATGATGAGATAGACGGGACTCTTGAGCGCCTTCGTGAGCGCGGTGAAGTTCGCCGTCGTGTTGCCGGCCCAAGAGTCATACCAGCCGCCGACGAGATAGACGGGGATGTCCTTGTAGCGGTCGGCGTGGTCCACGATGTTGTTCTGGAGCCAGAACTCGTCGTCCGTCCCGTGGCGCATCGCCTCGACGAGCCAGTCTTCGTATTCCGGCGAGAACTTCAGCGGCGTCGTGCCGCGCCGGAGCGGGAGGTTGAGCAAGTAGTGGAACCGGTTCTCGCCCATCTCCTTGAGCATCGCGCCTGTGGCTGGATCACGGCCCGCGCGGCTGCCGCGGCCGGCGTTGAGCATGATCCAGTTCCAGAACCGCATCTCGAACGCGCCCGCGTTGCGCATGGACTGGCGGCCGAGGTTGGACATCGCGTCCACAGGAATGACCGTGGCCAGCTCCGGCGCGCGGGCCAGCGCCATGGCGTGCTGCGTGCCGCCGACGTAGGAGGTGCCGATCATGCCGATCTTGCCGTTGCTCCACGGCTGCCGGCCGATCCACGCCGCGCAATCCACGCCGTCGGGGCCATCGTCGGTCATCATGTGCCAGACGCCCTCGCTGGCGAACCGCCCGCGCGTGTCCTGCGCGACGAACACGTAGCCGCGCGCGGCGTAGTATTCGCCAAAGCGTTTGCTGCCATTCTTGTTGTAAGGCAGCCGCGTGAGGATGGTGGGAAACTTCTCTGCCGCGACCGCGCCGTTCTTTGCCGGCAGATAAAGGTCGGTGGCGAGCTTCACGCCGTCGTGCATCGTGACCATGACGTTGGTGTTGACGACGACTTGATACTCAGCGTCACGGGCTGAAGCCAGCGACAACGCCAGCAGCAGCGTGAGCAGTAACAATGACCGTTTCATGGAAGTGTAGTGCCTACTTCTTCTTCATCGCCTCGACGTGGGCGAGGATGGCGTTGCGCATCGCTTCAATGGCCTTGGGCGTGTTGGTGTGACCAGCGGCGACGTCAATGTGGATTCGTTTCCTGCCGGGAATGGCGTTGTAGGCGGCATAGACGCTCGACGGCGGACAAGTCGTGTCAATGAACCCGACCGTGACGATGCCGGCGGCCTTGCTGCGCGTGATGAAGTTCACCGCGTCGAAGTAGCGGACGGCTTCGACAACACTCGGCGGCGGCGTTTCGCCCGTGGCGATGAACTTCGGCCAGCCGTTGACGCGACCCGCCTTGAAGCCGGTGTGGTCGCAGCCTGCAGGCACGCCGGCGGCGAAGAACGTCACGCGCGGGTCGAGGCCGGCGGCGACGAGCGATTGGAAGCCGCCCTGGCTGCTGCCCTGCACAACGACGGTGCGACCGTCCCATTCGGGCTGCGCGGCCAGGAAATCGAGCGCGCGCACCAGCCGCAGGAACATGCTGAGGAAATAAACCGTCTCGCGCGACTCACGGCCGCGGGTCGGGTATCCCTTCAACTCGCCGTTGCGAAGGTTTGCGTAGAACTCCGCCGGCTTGCCGTTGGGGATGCCGTGGGCATTGATGTCGAGCGCCAGCAGGCCTTTCTGCGCCCAGCCTGCGGAGCCGCCGAGGTTGGAGCTGTTCACGCCCGCTCCGTGGACGGTGAGGATGGCCGGCAGACTCTTCGGCTTTGCGCCCGCTGGCTTCGCGAAGTAGCCGCTCACCGGAGCGCCGATGCAATCGGCTTGGAGGTCGAAGCAGTCCACATCTTTCACCAGCGACTTCACCGGCGCGAGGCGCGGATTCACCGGCACGGCGGCGAGCTTCTTCTTCTGCGCCGCCCAGAACTCATCGAAGTCGGCCGGCACTGGCATGCTCGGCTTGATCTTCAGCGGGTCAACCGCCGCGCCACCGAGCGTGGTGCGCGAGAGCTTCTCCGGCCCGACGAATCCAGCACGGCAGAGCAGGAAGCCCGGCTCATCGAGCTTGCCCGTGACGGTCGCGCAACCGCCGGCGAGCTTCACCTTGCCGTTTGTGGTCGGCGGCACGCCATCTTTCGAGATAATCCAACTCACCTGCGCGCCGTCCACGGGCTGCTTGTCGAGGAGGAGCTTGATCTTGAACGTGACAGTCTCGCCCTGTTTGTAGATCGCGTCGGGGCGGTCAGCGATGACGCTGAGGGTGTAGTTGGTGCTAGCGCTGGCCCACGTGGTAACGAGGGCGACGAGGGCGATCAGGATGCGTTGTTTCATTTTTGGTTGGTGTTGAGGTTGAAGTTATCGAGGTGGAACACGGTGGACTTAGTTGCGTTGCTGGTGAAGCCGACCCACGTCAGCTTCTTGAACTGCGGCTTGGCGAAAGGCTGGTCCTTAAACTCGCGCGGCGACTGGCCGGGGACGCGCACGGTCAGCGACCATTTGCCGGTGCTGGCTTTGCCGAGGCCGGCTGTCATCTCGAAATGGACCCACTGGCCCGCCGGCAACTCCATCGTGCTCTCGCCGACCTGGAGCCGGCCGTCGCGGATGCGGAGGTGGATGGCGGTGCGGTAATCGCCCGCGCTCCAGTCGCGCCACTCGAAATCAATCGCGCTCGCCTTCTCGATGCGCAGGTCGAACGAGTTCGAGACGACGCCGTTGGTAAAGCCGGGCTGGTAGTAGAAGTGCGGGTTGTGCGCCGCGGAGAGGCCGGGCGCGTCGGTGATCTTGAGGCTGTGCTTGCCGGCGGCGGCGGTCTCGTCGGTGACGAGGATCGAGTCGCCCTTGTTCTCGGTGCGCAAAGTCACGCCGCCGGGCGGCTTGCCTACGGCGGTGCGCTCGAAGCCGTCGCTGATCTGGATCGGCGGCGGTTCGGGCGGGAGTTCCAGCGCCGGATAGGTCACGCGTTTCGCTTTCGCTACCCACGCGCGGTCGCCATAGACGCCGGCTTTGGACGGGTCGAACGGCTTGAAGCCGAGCTTCAGCGCAGGCGAGCCGGTGCGCAGCCGGAAATCATTCTTCCGTGGCGCGACGAAGAGCGGGTCGGCGACAATGCTCGCGGTGTCCTTGCCGGCCTTCTGCCAGTCCGCGAGCGGTTTGCCGGCGAAATCAATCTTGCCGCCGGCGCTCCAGTAGCAGTTGCTGCGCGAGATCTGCTGCACCTTGCCCCAGTTGCTCGCGAACAGCGGCGAGTTGTTGGTCCAATAGACGATGTTGTTCTCGAACGTGAACGAGAGATGCTCCTCGACGCGCGTCGCCTGAAGCTGGTGCTGGCGGCTGTTGGCGAGGATGTTGTTGCGGACGATGTTCTCGCGGCCGTAATGCTGATGGAAGCTGCCGGTCTTGGTGTCATAGACGAGGTTGTTCTCGAACAGGATGCCGGTGCTACCCTCGTCGGTGTAAAGGCCCCAGCCGCCGTAGCTGTAGGCGTAGATGTCGTGGAAGACGTTATCCCCGACGCGCGTGCCTTGCGACGGGCCAAGCGTGTAGATGCCGCCCATGTCGCTGAGCAGGCCCCAGCCGAGATGATGGACGTGGTTGAACTCGATCTTGTTCCGCTTCGCGAGGCATTCGCCGTAGCCCCACGTCCAGCCGGTGGAGATGCCGGTGTAGAACAGGTCGGCGATCTCGTTGTGCGTCACCCGGTTGTCGCCGCTCTGGCCGACCCAGACGCCGACGGCGCACGGGAAGATGTAGCCGCCGTGGCGGACGATGTTGTTGTCCACCGTGACGTGGCTCGTGCGTTCAGCTTCGTTCTTGGCGATGCCCGTCTCGCCGACGCGCACGCCGCCCGCGCCGAAGTCGTGCAACTCGCAATGTCGCACGACGCACTCGCGGCAACCTTTGCGAAACCAAACGACGTAGGTGCCGACGTGGCCGATGTCGCAGTCCTCCAGCGTCACGTGCCGCGCACCGTCCGCCTGCACTACCGCCTCGATGCCCGCCGCCGCCTGCATCGGCTCGAACCCGCCCGCCGGCGTCAGCCACTGGCCGTGATGGAACGTTAGCCCGCGGAAGCTGACGTGCTCGACAAACTTCCCCGCCGCCGCGTCGCCTGCGATGACGATGAACTTCTCCACGACCGGCGCAACAACCTCCGCGCGCTTCATGTTCTCGCCGGGCCGCGGCTTGTAGTAGAGTGTGCCGTCGCGGGCGAGGAACCACTCGCCCGGCGCATCGAGCGCGGCGAGGAAGTTCTCGAAGACGAACGGATTGTTGCGCCGCCACGGGTTCCAAGGCTTCATACCGCCGCCGGTGGTGACGAGCGTCTTCTCCTGCGGGTCCACGCTATCGAGGAACCTTCGCGTGTTGTCCCAGTTGTGATAGACGACCAGATTCACGTCCTTGAGGTCTTGCGGCGAGAGCTTGTCGATGGTGGCGAAGTCCTCCGCGCGCATCCGGACGGTCTGGCGCGCGCTCTTGGCGCGCGATTTCGGGCCACCGGGCGTAGCGTCGAGCTTCTCCTCCTGCACATCAAGCATGTGGAACCAGAACTTGTTCGGCGTGCGCGCCCGCGTTGCGCGGCGGCCGTTCACGAAGAGCTGCTCGAAATACCATTTCCCCGCCGCCACGTCGGCGACGCGTGTCTTCCAGATGCCGTTCTCGCCACGCTCAAATCCGCTGATGACTCGCCCGCCGCTGAAAACCGGCCGCGCACCCTTCGCCGCCTCGAAACTCACCGGTGCCTGCGCCGTGCCGCCATCCTCCGGCCCGATCACGAGCGGCTCGATGAACGTGTAGCGTCCGCTGGCAACGATGGTGCGGACCGCTTCCTTGAGTTGGCCGGCCGCGCGGATCTTCCGCAGCACGTTGCGCGCACCGCTAAGCGACGCCAGCGGCCCATCGGTGCGGGCCTTGTTCGGTCGCGCGAGCCGACCCGACCAGACGTCGTTGCCGCCAGGCGCGACGTAGAGGTCGAGGGCGTGCGCGGGAATGGAAAGTAAAATGGCGAAAAGGACGAAACGGATGGCTCGCGAAATCATGCACGAGTTTCTCACGCTTGGCGGGCGGGAAGGCAAGCGGATTTCTATTCCGCGTTGAAGTCCAGCACGAGCTTCTGGCTGCCTTTGCGGATGGTCACGACGCCGTTGCCGAAGTCGGACTGGATGAACGGGCTTTCATAGACTTTGTGCGGCGCGTAGTTCACCGGCGCGCCGTCCACGAGAGGCGGGCGCGAGTAGTCGGCGAAGAGCGTCAGCGTTGTCCTGTTCAGGTGGCTGGTGTAATCAAGGCGGCCGCTCTCCCACTTCAACGCGTTGGCCAGGACGGCGTCCTGAAACGCGGCGAAATCCTTGCAGTCGGACTTCCGCGCGACTTCGATGATGACCGGCGAGAACTCGTCCACACATTTCAGCCACTCGCCGTCGTCCGGGCGACCCGTCTTTTTGCGATGCTGCTCCATCGAGTCCGGCTCCCACGCTGTCTTGCCGTCCACCACGCGCACGGCGGCGAACGCCTGCGGCGCTTCGGCAAAGACCCAGCCGTCGCGCTCGACGCGGCGCAACGCGGCGTCGAACCAGACGCGCTGGCCCTTCGCGTTGCTGGCCTTGAGCCGTTGCACGATGAGCACACCGCGTTTCTGCACGGACCAGTGGGCGTTATAGACGCTGCCGCGTTTCGGCGTCAGTGACTGGGTGAAGATACGCGCGGTCGGATGGCCGGCGAAAATCACGCCCTCCCAACGATTCTGGCTGCTGATGGCGGTCCAGTCTTCCTTTGGCCGCGCCTCGACCATGCTTGTTCCCATCACGAAATCCGGCGTGCAGTAAGTGTAGCGCAACAGGCCGCCGCCGTCGGGCCGCAACGGATAGAGTCCCTGCGCGACGAAGAACGGATGTTTGGGGTCGGTGACGTAGTTTGGAATCGGTTCACCTTCTTTGCGCGGTTGCGCGAGGCCGGGCCGTCGCGAGATGTATTCATAGACGCCGCAGCCTGCGGCATCGAGCACGAGGCCCGCGATGATGGGCAACGGCCGCCAGAACGTCGTCGCGCCGCACATGTGGCTCGGATGCTGGCTTTTCGCGCGCCCGAGGCCGAAGTGAAACCACGCCAGCCCGTCCATGCTCGACATGGCGGTCGAGTCGGTGCCGGGATAGCAGCGATGCCGGCTGCCGCCGCGGACGCCGTTGACCTGTTCGATGGCCCAGTCGGCCCAGAAGAGGTCGAGCAGCATCGCAAAGCGCCGACGCAGGACGGGATCGTCGGCGAAGTCGGCGAGGTTATACCAACCGCCAAGCGTGTATTTGTTGTAGCCGGAGTTGCACTCCACCAGCAGGCCCTTGGCGGCTCGCTCGCGGGCGTGGCGTTTGAAGTAGCCGTTGAACGCCGCCGCCATCTGCGCGGGCGTCGTGCCGTCGGCGTAACGGCGGTCCTTGTAGTTGGCGTGCTGCGAGAAAATCTGCGCCGCGCCCCAGAAGCTGGCCCACGCCTGCGCGTGGTGGTTCTCACTGCCCCACTTCCACCAGTCGCGCTCCGGCAGCGTCATCCCCAACCGGCAACGCGGCCCGGCCCATTGCCAGAGCATGTCGAGCAGCGCTGCTTCGGCTTCGGCGCTCATGCGGCCGGGGAAATGTTTGCTCGTGCGGCTGAAGAGAAACCAGATGCGCTCCATAATGTAGGCGTGCCAGTGGAAGTTGCCGTCCTTGAGCGACGCCGGAAACTCTTTCTCGTGCTCGGTCAGGATCGCCTTGTCGGCATCGGCGGTGCGCTCGTTGAGCCAGTAGGCCGCCAACGCGAAGTCCTCGTAGTGCCAGCAGCCCTCCGGAGGATACGGTCGGGCGAGTTGCGCGCGCATCACGGCGTCGCGCCGGGCGTTGGTGTCGGAGATCACACGCTGCGCATTACGCCCGGCGACCGCAAAAGTTGAACCGCAAACCAGCAAAATGAATAACGGCACTGTGAGGCGCATGTCTGTCCTTGTGGCCGATTCGTTTTACTTACTCAAGGCGGCCGCCGCCTGCCTCTCATACCGCACGCGCACCAGCCGCAACATGCTGTCGCGCTCGCCGGTCTTCGGATCGAGATAGTTCTGAGTGCCGAAGCCCACAAGCAATTCGCCGGGGCGGATGCTCACCACATCGGCGTAGCCCGAGCCGGGCGTTGCGTCCACGCAAGTCGGGTCAGTCCACGTCCGGCCGCCGTCGGCGCTGAAGGCGATCATCGCGCCCGGCCGGCCGTAGCACATGACCACGACGCCATCGGGCAACACCGCCAACCCCGGAAACGCCCCCTGCACGCCCGTGCGCGCCGGCTTCGACCATGTGCGCCCTTCGTCGCGGCTCACACTCCACATGATCGGGTTGTCCTGGCAGTTAAGGTCGTTCGCGTTGCCGGTGCGCATCACGGCCAGCCATTCGCCGTTCGGCAGCCGGCGCATCGAACCTTCGTTGTAACCTTCGCTACCGATCTGCTCATAGCCAATCGTCGTCAGGTAGCGCCACGTCCGGCCGCCGTCGCTGGACTCGCACACATAACTGCGCGAGTAGGGCCGGCCGTGACCGTAAGGACAGAGGGCATCGTCTCCTTTGAACCAACCCGCCATGAACGCCGCCAGCGAGCCGTCGCCGCGTCCGATGATCGAGCGCATGAACAAAGGCCCCTTGTGCGGGCCGTGGCCCATCGCCGCTTTCGCTTCGGGCACATGGAACTCCGCCGAGGACTTGCTGAAACGCCGACCGTTGTCGGTGGAAACGAATTGGCCGGCGGCATACCAGCCATCGCGTCCCTCGATCGGCAAACAGCGATACGCAAGGCCCAGCACGCGACCGTCCTTCAAATGACTGCCGCCGATGCCGAAGCCGCCCGTCGCGCCCTGCCATGTGCGCCCGCCGTCGGTGGAAAGCTTGTCCGCGCACAACAACGTCCCGTCGCGCAGTTGCAGGAACTTCTCGAAATGCGTGCCGGGACCGAATGGCTGCGACGGCTCCACGGTCACGCGAAACCGGTCGCGCGGGCCGCGCACCTTGATGGCGAAGTTGCGGTAATCCATGCGCTGACCGGACCGGCCGATGGCGCCGGCGACAAGATGATGCACGCCAGCCGGCCAGCCACGCGTGTCCAGTTCCAGCACGATGCTATCCGCGTCCGGCTTTCTGTCGGCGGCCAGAAACGATTTCTTCTTCGATGCGTCGTAGCGGAAACCCGGTAGCGCATCTTGCGCGGCGATGTAGTAGGGATTCGTCAGTTGCAGGCTGACAACCGACGAGCCGCGCAGGTCTGCGCGAATCGTGATTGTTTGGCCGGCTTCAACAGTCGCCGGCTTCACGCTGAAACCGGCTATTGCCCGGCTGGCAACGATGGCGGCGTCGCCCAAGTCTTCCACAAAGACCCGTTCTTCTTTCACGACGACGGCGAAGTCGTGGCGCGCGACCACAAACGGGCCGGGTGCGGGTCGGCTGCTCGCGAAGAACGCAAAAGTGTTCGTTCCCTCTTTCCAGCCGCGCGTGCTGATCTCGGCGGCAAACGCGCCGTCGCGCGGGTCGCGGTCGAGTTCGCCGTTGTCTTTGAGGTAATACTTCCCCTTCTCCACCATGTAGGCCATGCCGTTGGCTGTGAGCGGGAAACCGGGCGGCGAGTGCTCCTTCTTCACTTCGCCCGCCGTGCGCAGGAGGAAGCTGCCCACTTTGATGCCCTCGGCAACCGCTCGCGCCCGAACCACGAAGGCATCACCCAACCGCAACTCTACTGGCTCGATGCGAAACTCTTCCAGCCGGATGCGGGGCGCCGCCCCCGCCGCAGAAAGCGCAACGGTGGACGCCAGCAAACAGAAGCTCGCCGCGTGAAGGATCGGGCGGCTGATGGCACATAGGTTCATGTCATTGTCCTAACAGCAGAACGGCGCGCCATGCCGCAACGGCCGGCGTTTGAGCTAAACGTCCGTGGCGACGCGCTGGAGATAATCGCCGTAGGCGTTCGGGATGGCGCGCGCCAGCCGCTGCAATTGTGCGGCATCAATGAAGCCGAGGCGATAGGCGATTTCTTCAGGGCAGCAGATCATCAGCCCCTGCCGGTCCTGGACGGCCTGCACGAAGTTCGCGGCTTGAAGGAGCGACTCGTGCGTGCCGGCGTCGAGCCAGGCGATGCCGCGGCCGAGTTGCGCCACGCTCAGTTTGCCGCGCGAGAGATAGACGCGGTTGAGGTCGGTGATTTCGAGTTCACCGCGCGGCGAGGGTTTGAGGTTGCGGGCGATCTCCACCACCTCGCGGTCGTAGAAGTAAACGCCGGGGACGGCGAAGTTCGAGCGCGGTTTCTTCGGCTTCTCCTCGATGTTGACTGCTTTGCCGTCGGCGTCGAACTCCACCACGCCGTAACGCTCCGGGTCGCGCACCGGGTAGGCGAAGATGGTCGCGCCGTCGGTCGTCTCCGCGCCGACGCGGAGGACTTCTGCCAGGCCGTGGCCGTAGAAAATGTTGTCACCGAGGATCAAACACGCGGATTCGTCGGCGAGGAACTCCGCGCCGACCCGGAAGGCGTCGGCCAGGCCGCGCGGCTCGCTCTGCTCGGCGTAAACGAATTTCATGCCCCACTGGCTGCCCTCGCCGAGCAGGCGGCGGAATCCCGGCAGGTCGGCCGGCGTGCTGATCACGAGCACCTCGCGGATTCCCGCCAGCATCAGGCACGAGAGCGGGTAATAGACCATCGGCTTGTCGTAAACGGGCAGGATCTGCTTGCTCGCCGCCATCGTGATCGGATAAAGGCGCGTGCCTTTGCCGCCGGCTAGAATGATGCCTTTCATTTGCCTCCTCGTTTCGCGTAGTTCCGGTCAATCCACTGCTGATAGCCCGCCTGCTGCTGGATGGCGGCGACCCACTCCGGGTGGTCCAGATACCATTGCACCGTCGCGCGCAGTCCCGTCTGCAACGAGTGGCGCGGCGTCCAGCCCAACTCCGTTTTGACCTTCGTGATGTTCATCGCGTAGCGGCGGTCGTGGCCGGGACGGTCAGTAACGTGCTGGATGAGCGACGTATGCGGCCTGTGCGGCGAGGCGGGGAGCAGTTCATCCAGCAACGCGCAGATGCCGTGGACAATGTCGAGGTTGGGCGGCTGGTTGTCGCCACCAATGTTGTAGGTCTCGCCGGTGCGGCCGTTCTTCAGAATGGCACGGATCGCCTCGCAGTGGTCCTCGACGTAAAGCCAGTCGCGAATCTGCTGGCCGTCGCCATAGACGGGGAGCGGGCGGCCGTTGATGCCGTTGAGGATCATCAGCGGAATCAGCTTCTCCGGGAACTGATGCGGCCCGTAGTTGTTCGAGCAATTGGTGATCGTCACCGGCAGGCCGTAGGTGCGGGCGTAGGCGCGCACCAGATGATCGCTGGCAGCCTTGGAAGCTGAGTAGGGCGAACTCGGATCGTAAGACGTCGTCTCAGTGAACGCGGGATCCTTCGGCTTGAGCGATCCGAAAACTTCGTCGGTGGAGACGTGATGGAACCGTGTTGCCGCCGGCTCGACGATCTTGTCCACGAGCCACGCCTGCCGCGCCGCGTCGAGCATCACCTGCGTGCCAACGATGTTGGTTTGCACAAACAACCCCGGCCCGTGAATCGAACGGTCAACGTGCGATTCGGCGGCGAAGTGCGCGATCGTGTCCACCGTGTGCTCGCGCAGGAGCTTGTCCACCAGCGGTCGGTCGCAGATGTCGCCGCGAACGAAAACGTGCCGCCCGTTATCGGGCAGTCCCTTCAGGTTCTCCAAGGTGCCGGCGTAGGTCAGCGCATCGAAATTGACGATCTTCACTGATGGCTCCACGCGGAGCAGGTAGCGCACGAAGTTCGATCCGATGAAGCCCGCGCCGCCGGTAACGAGAACAGTTTTCATGCGTTCAGGCAGACTTCCAGTTGCGCAAGGCAATGGCGACGGCGTCGTGGACCTCGGTCATCGTGATGCCGGCCTTCTCGCGCTTGGTAACGTCGAGGACGCAATTGGAGCGGGGCGTCTTGGCGGCGAGCCGCATGAACTCCGCTTCGTCGGCGAAGAAGTTGAACTCTTTCCAACAGATACCGCTCTTCTTGATCATCTCGGTGATCTCGCGCGTGGTAATAGAGCCAGGATTCGTCATGTTATAGACGCCAAACGGCACGCGCTTGACCCAACAGGCGACGGCAGCGCGGACAAACTCCTCCAGTTGCGAGAGCGAGTTGCGCGCGTCCAGCAGCCGTTCGTAGCGCATCACCTTCGAGATGTAGTTGCGAGCGCTATCCACCTCGTTGAACGGGATGCGGAGCCGCCAGATGTAGCACTGTGGCGCGTCGGCCAGCACTTCCTCGCCGAGCGCCTTCGTGCCGCTGTAGAAGCTGCAGTTGTTCTGACGGAAGGAAAAATTCGGCAGATCAGTTTCCTTGAAACCGCTACCGTCGGGTTTGGCTCCGTTGTAGATGCAACCGGACGAGATGTGACCCCACGGCACACCCGCGCGCTCGCAAGCCGTCCGGATGATGCCCGGCAGCACGACGTTGCCGAACACGCACTCGCTCTTGTGCAGCTCGCAGGCGTCCACGTTGGGTTTGCCGGTGTAGCCCGCGCAGTTGATGAGAAACTCCGGCCGCTGCTCCTTCAGGTGGTTGGTCAGTTCCGCCAGACCGGTGTAATCGAGATCCTCCCGTGGGTAAACCTTGTAAGGAATGCCCGCCTGCTCCAGATGAGCGCAAAACCTCGACCCCACGTAGCCACTGCCGATGAGCAAAATCATATTTGGTTCCAGCCTACCTGTGCATGTCTTTCAGTTCGTTCCCTTCCTTATACCATCGGGCGCTTTTGGACAAGCGCCGTTATGGTTTTCACTTAGGTTTACCGCCATGCAAGGTCGTGATTGCTTTTTTCAGCGGAAGATCCACCCTCTTGAACACGAGACGCATGTTGCAGATGCCCAAGGAAAGAACCATGAAGACCATTGTTGCGATCATCCTCCTCTGCTGTGGATCGGGCATCTTTCTGGGCCAGCCCGCCGCCGATGCCGCGGAGGGGCGCGTCATGATGTTTGGCGACAGCTTGCGGCTCGGCCGGCCGTTTGCCAAGGATCCGTGCGTGCTCAAGCTCGGCGGACGCTATCTCCTTTATTACTCCACCGCGCCCTACGACAAGACGCTCGCCCCACCCGGCGCGTCGAAAGGCTGGGCCATCGGCATCGCCGAGAGCACAAACCTGATTGACTGGAAAAAGGTCGCCGAAATCCTGCCGGAGCAGGAATGCGAAAAGAACGGCCTCGTCAATGGCCGCGCCATCCTCCTCGGCGGCAAGGTCCACTTTTTCTACAACACCTACGGCAACGGCAAACTCGACGCCATTTGCCATGCTGTCAGCGACGACGGACTGCTGTTCCGCCGCAACCCAACCAACCCCATCATACGCGCCACCGGCAACTGGAACAGCGGTCGGGGAATTGACTGCGACGTTATCGAACACGGCAGCAAGCTGCTGCTCTACTTCGCCACGCGCGATCCTTCTATGAAGGTGCAGATGCTCGTTGCGGCAGCGGCAGACCGCCACTCCGATTTCGGCCGTTCGGCGTGGAAGCAACTCGGCGACGGCCCTGTGCTGAAGCCGGAACTGCCGTGGGAAACCAAGTGCATCGAAGCCCCCGCGCCGGTGCGCCACGACGGGAAGATCTACCTGTTCTACGGCGGCGGCTACAACAACGACCCGCAGCAGATCGGCTGCGCGGTCAGCGATGACGGCCTACGTTTCACGCGGCTGTTCGTCGAGCGCCCACTGCTGCCGCACGGCAAGCCCGGCGAGTGGAACTCATCCGAGTCCGGTCATCCCGGCATCTTCGTGGACGACGACGGCCAGACCTACATGTTCTACCAAGGCAACCCCGACCACGGCCGCACGTGGTTCCTCTCGTGGGTGAAACTCGGCTGGAAGGACGGCAAGCCGCACATCATCGGACGGCATTGCGAATGAAGACGATGAGGCAGGTGTCGAACGGCGGTGTTTGAAGCTTGAGCGTGCCTTTCGCGCGGTCCACGACGAGGGCAGCATGTTTCAACGGGATGGCAGGTGCGTCGGGCTTCATCTCTGGTGTGACGTAGCTCGCTTGCACGTCGTGGCCGCGCCATTTGTTGGGCAGGCGGATGGCTGTCGTGATGGCTGGCGCTGGGCGAAGGGTGTCAGTCTCGACGGCGATGTCGCAGTTATTGAGGTCGAGTGTCAGCACCGGGCCGATCTTGTCAGTGCCGAGGTTGAGGTTCACTCCAACGGTGGCAGGCGCATCGGTCTTGATACGCGGATCGATGCCAGGCCAGCCGAGCAATTCCACCATGCGGCGTGCAGCGGTTGCGTCGCGGTCCTTCCGCCAGTAGGTGACGCCCGGTTTGTCGGTGATGATGCGCGCGCCGGGCAGCGAGAGAGCTATCTCGCGCGGCGCGAGATAGCGCTCCGGGCCATAGCGCGTGCCGGTTTGGCCGGTGGCGACGACGCGACCGCCGGCCTCGACGTAGCGGCGCAGTTCGCGGATGTGCGCGTCGGTCAACGTCATCACCGACGGCAGCACGACAACTGGATAGCGCGCGAGGTTCTTCGCGGTCAGGTCTTGCTGGAGCACAACGTCCCACTGGCGGTGCGTGTCGCCGAGGAATTCGCACCAACCGGAGTATTCATCCACGAACTTGTCCATCACGGGATTGAAAACGTTCATCGAGGCGATCTCCGACCACGCGGAGTGGACGACCGCGACGTCGGCGAGGTAACGGCGGTGGCTCAGGCGCGGGGCGTGGGCGCGGATGAAGCGGTTGACGAAGCCCGCGCTCTGCGGCGTGCCGGGCGAGTAACCGTCGAGATACCAATGGCCGAAGTCGGGCAGACCGCGGTTGGCGAGGCAGTCGAACGCGAGGACCTTGTGCAGGTTTTCGTGGCCCGCGCCGGACTTATCCTTGCTGACGTAGATGCTCGGCCAGCAGAACGGCGCGTCGGAGATGGCCGCGCCGAGCCGGGTGACGTAGCCGACGCGGCCTTTCGGCGGCAGGCCCATCGGCCTCATGCCCCAGAAGCCGTGCACCGTGCTCCACTCGAAGTGCGCGATGTCGCACGCGCCTTTCATCAGCGCGCCGCCCATCGGGAACGGGATGGTGTTGCCGAAGATGGCGCAATCGAGTTTCTCCCGCTGCGCCGACTTCTTCGCGGCGGCGTAGAACGCGCGATGATACGCCTGCGCGGTCTCGACCTTGTTGATGATGTAGCAGAGCCAGACCGGGTCTTCGGTCCACTTCGGGTTCATGATGTGCCACCGCTTGCCGCGCGTCTCGAACGGTTTGTCGCGGATGTAGGCGGCGATGTCGAACGTTGCGATGTCCTCGATGCCCATCCGCTCCAACTCGGCGCGCGTGAAATGGCGGCGCATGTAATTGCAGAACGTGTGGAGCGACCAGAGGCCGAACGCGCAGGTGTTGGCGTGACCGAGGTTGGTGTCGCTCAGGTTGTCGGCGTGGATGCCGTCGGGGCGGAGTTTGGGGATGATGCGCTCAATCTCGCGGCAAACGTAATCGCGCATCTGCGGGTTGGCATAATCCACGTCCACGAGCCGCACCGTCTGCCAGCCGCTCTTGCCCTGCGTGTCGGCGGGGCCGGCCTGCTTGCCGCTGAGTTTCGCCAGCTCGCTGCGCTCGGCGATGTCGTCGGTGATGCCGGGATTGCTGGAGTAATCGTAGCTCCATTTGCCATCGAGACCGCGCCGCGCGAGCACGGCATAGAGGTCGTCGGCAGGCTTGCCGTCAGGCGTTGTGAACGGTGGCAGACCGTAAGCCTTCGCGGTCGGGAATGGCGCCCAAGGCACGTCGCGCATGAACGCCTCCAGCCCGAACCATCGCGCGGTGAGCGGTTCCTTGTCCTTCCACCACGGCAGCGACCAGCCGGTATGCTTCATCTTGCCGTCGTCGGTGAAAAACCCCGCGTAATCGCCGACTTCGCCGATATCATAATAGACGATGCGCTTGACGCCGGCCTGCCGGAGTTTCTCACGACCGGCGTTGAGGGTGCCGTATTGCTCTTGCGCGTCGAGGAACCAGAATCCATACCAGCCGAGCGTGCCGACGCCGCGCGCCGCGCCGGGCTGGATCGTCTCCAGCGACTCCGCGCGCAGGCCGACGCTGGCAATCGGCGTGTATTCGTGCCACCACGGTTCAGCGGCCAATGAGCAAAGCGGGAGGATGGCCGCGAGCAAGGAACAAGGAGCGGCGGTTTTTAACCGCCGCCGAAACCTCATCAACAAATGCGGCGGTTGAAAAACGCCGCTCCTTGGGAAGTCGAGCCGCGTGCGTTTTCGACCAAGCAACATCGTCTTCCTACTTCACCGGCTTCAGGATGAGCACGCTGAGGTTGAGTGGCTGCCAGGCGGCTTTGACCGGCCTCACGCTGAGCGAGGCTTTGCCGGCGACCCCAATCTCGATCGTGCCGAGCTTGACGGTTTTGTATTTGTTGTAGTCGCCGGTCTTCAGCGCTGAGGCTTCGAGCTTGGAGTTGCCGACGCTGACGGTGAACTTGCCGCTGCCCGTCGCGGCGATCTCGGCGCTGACCTCGAACTTGCCAGGCTGCGTGACCTTGAACTGCCACTCGATCCAGTCTGCCGGATCCACCCAAAAGCCAACGTTGCCCTCGGCAGCTTTAAGCGCCCCTTTGCGATGGATGTGCTCAACCTTGAGCTTCTTGCCGTGGAGAATCACGTCGTCGGTCGTGAGCATGATCGTGCCGTCGGCGGCTTGGGCGGGAAGTGGTTGCTCGATGTCGAGCACGCCTTTCACCTTGAGCACGACCACGGAGCAGATCGGGTCAGGCGCGGTGGAGGGGACGGTGATGATGACGCCTTCGTTGCCAGAGGCGGTGGCGAGCTTCTTGCCGCTGGCGAGCAAGCTCACGGACTCGACCTTGTTCTTCAAACCGGGGACGAGCAGCTTGCCGTCGGCGGGCCAGTTGAAGACGTGGAGGTAGAGCGTTGCGCCGCCGCTGCCGAGCTTCTTCGTGCAGCGGCCCCACGCGAGCCGCTTGAATGGGCTGGCGCTCGTGGCGTAGATGGCGGCGCTGTTCACCTTCATCCACTTGCCGACTTCCTTCAGCCGTTCGATGCTCGGCTCGGGAATGCAGCCCTCGGCGGTCGGGCCGACGTTGAGGAGGTAGTTGCCGCCCTTGCTGGCAATGTCCACGAGGTTGCGGATGAGCGTCTCGACGGGCTTCCAATTCTGGTCGTAGCTCTTGAAGCCCCAGGTGTCGTTCATCGTCATGCACGTCTCCCAGTCGCGACCGGGATAACCGGTCGCGGGAATATGCTGCTCCGGCGTTTCGGTGTCGCCTTTGTAACCGCCACCGAGCCGGTTGTTGTGGATGAGACCGGGCTTGAGTTTCAGCAGCGGCAGCAGCTTTTCGGCGCGCTCCTTGTTCATGTCGGTCGGCGTGTCCCACCAGAGCACGGCGGGAAACTCGCCGTAGCGGGTCAGGATTTCCTTCACCTGCGGCACGGCAACCTTCTCGATGTATTCGTCCATGCTGCGCTCCTGGGCCTTGTCCCATTTGCCGCCGGAGGCGGAGCCGCCGTTGTTCCAGTCCTGCGCCTGCGAGTAATAGAAGCCGAGCTTGAGGCCGTGCTTCTTGCAGGCAGCGGCGAGAGGCTTCAGCAGGTCTTTGCCGTAGGGCGTGGCTTTCACGATGTTCCAGTCGCTGGCCTTCGAGTCGAAGAGCGTGAAGCCGTCGTGATGCTTGCTGGTGATAACGATGTATTTCATCCCGGCTTCCTTCGCCAGCTTCACCCACTCGTCGGCGTTGTATTTTACCGGGTTAAATTGTTTTGCGAACGCCTGATACTCGGCGCACGGAATCTTGCCGCGGTTCATGATCCATTCGCCGATGCCCTTGATCTGCTCGCCCTTGTAGGTGCCGGCGGGCACGGCATAGACACCCCAATGGATGAACATGCCGAACCGCGCCTCGCGCCACCACTTCATGCGCGCGTCGCGCTGCGCGGGTGTCTCGTCGGCGTAAGGATCGGGCTTCACGATCTTCGGCACGCCGGCGACGTCGAGCGCGACGACCGTGGCGATCTTGTCGGGCGCTTCAGCGGGCAACGTGATGGTCACACAGTTCTCGCCCGCAGTGGCGTCGAGCGGTTTACCGCCGCCGAGCAGGCAGGCTTTCAGCGGTTTGTTCGCGAGCGTGTTGAGAACGAGCTTGCCGTCCTTCGGCCAGTCGAAGACGTGCAGGTAGAGCCGCGTGTTGCCGTCGTCGAGTCTCTTCTGCGTGCAACGGCCCCACGCGAGCGACTCGAACGGGCTGGCCTGCGTCGCGTAGATGGCCTCGCCGTTCTGTTTCATCCATGCGCCAATGGCGTGCATGGACTTAATGCTCTCCTCCGGCACGCTGCCGTCGCCTTTGGGGCCGATGTTGAGCAGGTAATTGCCGCCCTTGCTGGCGATGTCCACGAGGTTACGGATGAGAGTCTCGTCGCTTTTCCACGCGTGGTCGTGCTCGCTAAAGCCCCACGTGGTGTTCAGCGTCATGCACGTCTCCCAATCCACGCCCGGCATGCCGGTTGCCGGGATGTGCTGCTCCGGCGTGATGAAGTCGCCGTATTTCGGGTCGAGCTGTTGGGTGTAGCCCTCGACGCCCATGCCCGACCAGCCCGCTTCCTGGCTGCGGAACAGGCGGTTGTTCATGATGATCGCCGGCTGCTTCGCGCGAACGTCCTTCATCAGGTCGAACGCGCGCCACGCCTCGTCGCCCTGAAAATCCTGCGAGCTGTAGTCCCACCAGAGCACGTCCACATTGCCGTAGTTGGAGACCAACTCGCCAACCTGCTTGTGGAGATAGTCCACGTATTTCGAGTGGTCGCGCTCGCCGTTGGGATACGGCTTGCCCTTGAGCGGATGCGGAAGCTGCTTCGATTTCTCGTAAGCGTATTGGTCGTGGTGCCAGTCAATGACCGAGTGATAAAACCCGACGCGCAACCCCTCGGCGTGGCAAGCCTCGACAATCTCCTTCACCAAGTCGCGGTTGATCTTTGCGCCCGCGTTGAAGTCGCCCGCCTTCGAGTCATACAGGCCGAAGCCCTCGTGGTGTTTCGTCGTGAAGACGATATAGCGACAGCCGGCCTCCTTCGCGAGGCGCGCCCACTCGCGCGCAAAGCCCGGCGTCGGCTTGAACTTCGGCAGCGCCGCCGCCGCGTAGGTGTCGGTGTCGGCTTTCACGCGCTGCTGGATCCACTCCATGCCGCCGGTCTTGCCGACGGGCTTGCCTTCCCAAGTGCCGGCCATGCCCGAATACAGCCCCCAATGCACGAACATGCCGAACCGCGCCTCGCGCCACCATTTCATGCGCGCCTCGCGCTGCGCGGACGTTTCGGCCTCCGAAGTCGCAGCGGGAGCTTTCGGTGACGACGGGGTGTGCTGGCAACCCAGCAGAGGAATCAATCCAAGAAGAACGATGGTTCGGCGCATAAGGTTTCCTTTCTCCAAGCGCGGGCAGACTACCGCATCTCCCGCCGCTGACAACGAGAAAGTGGGCGTGCGCCGCCTCAGCTTTTCCCGGAGGTTCCCACCTTCGCCAGCTTCTCCGCTGCTTCGCGCAACGTGTTCATCCGTTTGGCAAAAACGAAACGTAGTTTCTGCCTGCCCAGCGCGCGGTCATGGTAGAAACTGCTGCCTGGCACCGCCGCAACGCCGGCGCTCTCGACGAGTTGGCGCGCGAACGTCACATCGTCGGAACAACCGAAGCCGGCGATGTCGGTCATGATGTAGTAGGCACCGCGCGGTTTGAAGCAGCGGAAGCCCGCCGATTCCAGCGCAGCCAGCATGAAGTCGCGTTTCTCCACATATTCCAGCGCCAGCCCGTCATAGTAGTCGCGCCCGAAACCGAGCGCCGTCGCCACGCCCTCCTGCAACGGCGCGGGCGCGCCAACGGTCAGGAAGTCATGCACCTTGCGGATGGCGTTGGTCAGGCGCGGCGGCGCGATCGCCCAGCCGACGCGCCAACCGGTGGCGCTGTAGGTTTTGCTCGCGGCGTTGATGGTGATGGTCTGCTCCGCCATGCCCGGCAGCGTCGCCATGCTGACGTGCCGGAGGCCGTCGTAGATGACGTGTTCGTAAATCTCGTCCGTCACCGCCACGACGCCCCATTGCTGGCAAAGCTTCGCGATGACCGCCAGTTCCTCGCGCGAAAAGACTTTGCCCGTCGGGTTGTTCGGCGTGTTGATGATGATCGCCTTGGTGCGCTCGTTGAACGCCGCGGCCAGTTCGCGCTCGTCGAAGCTCCAGTCCGGCTCGCGCAGCGTGACGTAACGCGGTGTCGCGCCGGAGAGGATGCCGTCGGGACCGTAGTTCTCGTAGAACGGCTCGAAGACGATGATCTCGTCGCCGGGATTGATGATCGCCATCAACGACGAGATCATCGCCTCGGTGGAGCCGCAGGTGACGGTGATCATCGTCTCCGGGTCCGCTTCGATGCCCGGATACCATTTCACCTTCGCGGCGATGGCGTCGCGGAGGCGCTTGGCGCCCCAAGTGATCGCGTATTGGTTGATGTCGCCGGCGATGGCGTCCATCGCAGCGCGTTTCATCGCCTCCGGCGCGGGAAAGTCGGGGAAACCTTGTGCGAGGTTGATGGCGCGATGTTGTTGCGCCAGCCGGGTCATGCCGCGGATGACGGACTCGGTGAAACCTTCAACGCGGTGGGAGATCAACGAACGGTTGGCAGTTGTCATGGGAGGTTTCTGGAAGCCGGCAACGCTGGAAACATTCTATGTCACATCTGATTCAATCTCGCCCTCGCGCAACTGCGTGCGGATGCGCTCGCCTTTGCGGACATGGGACGCTGCCGTGAGCACCTTGCCGTCGCTGGCACGCGTGGTGATGCTGTAGCCGCGGTTCAGCACGTTGTGCGGGCTCAACAGCGCCAGCCGGCCGCTCAATTCCTTCAGCGCGTGTTGCCGTTCCTGCCGCCAGCTCTTCATTGCTTGCGTCTGCCGCCCGGCCAGATTCTCCAATCGCTGGCGATACTGCGCGACGCGCGCAGCCGGACTGAGCCGCGCCAACTGCTCGCCGAAGATTTCGATCCGCCCGCGTCGCGCGCTGAACCATTGTGCGGCGGCGTTCTCGATGGAAACCATCGCGTCGTCCACACGCTGCTGATACTGCCGGACGACCTCCGCCGGCCGACGAAACACATAGCTCGACGCCGCCCGCTCCAGCCGGTGCTTGAGCGCGTCCAACGCCGTCTCCGTCTCGCGCTCCAACCGCTGGCCAAGAGCCGCGATGGTTTCGGCGAGTTCCAGCCGTTGTTTCACGACCAGCTCTGCCGCAGCGCTCGGCGTCGGGGCACGCAGGTCGGCGACGAAATCGCAGATGGTGAAATCAATCTCGTGCCCGACCGCCGAGATCGTCGGAATCTTCGAGCGCGCCACGGCGCGGGCGACGACCTCTTCGTTGAACGCCCAAAGGTCCTCGATGGAGCCGCCGCCGCGCGCGACGATCAACACGTCCAGCGGCAAGCGGCCCGACTCGTTCAGCGCGTTGAGTTCATCCACCGCCGCCGCGATCTCCGCCGCCGCGCCGTCGCCCTGCACGCGCGCCGGCGCGATGACGATGTGGATGTTCGGGAACCGGCGCTCGATGATGTTCAGGATGTCGCGAATGGCCGCACCGGTGGGCGACGTGACGATGCCGATATGCTCCGGATACGCCGGGATTGGCTTTTTGCGCGCCGCGTCGAACAATCCCTCCGCCGCCAGCTTCCGCTTGAGTTGCTCGAACGCGAGTTGCAGCGCGCCGTAGCCCTTCGGCTCCATCCGCCGCGCGATGAGCTGATATTGCCCGCGCGCCTCATAGACGCTGAGTTCGCCAAACGTCACGACCTGCAAGCCGTCGCCAAGCTTGAACTTCAGCGACGCCGCGTTGCCGCGGAACATGACGACCGAAAGCTGCGCGCCGGCGTCCTTGAGCGTGAAATAGATATGCCCGCTCGCCTGCGCGCGGAAATTGGAGATTTCACCCTCCACCCAGACCTCGCCGATCTCCGTCTCCAGCACCTCGCGCACCTTGCGCGTCAGCTCCGTGACAGTATAGACCTTCGGCTGGGCCGGTGCCACCGCGTCGGCCAGCATCTCAAATTCATCTTGTCCGGCATCGCTCACGGCGGTGACGCTACCACAACTGTCACAACCTGTCACGGTGGCCGCGATCACAACATCGGCAAAGGAAGTCTTGACCAGCCTCAAGAATGATCTGGCCGCAGCACGGCCGAGGAGATTCGACGGCGGTGCGGCTTTCGGGCTTGAGAATCGGCCGATTCAGGCGTTGATTAGCCGGCGGAAGACGCTGCATGAAAACAAAACCTCTATGAACCCCGTTGCTCTTATCACCGGCGCGTCGCGCGGCATCGGCCGCGGGATTGCGATGGAACTCGCGAAGGTCGGCCACGACCTTGTTATCAACTACGCCGGCAACGCCGAAGCGGCGAAACAGACACGGGACGATTGTGTGAAGCTCGGCACGAGCAAAGTCCGCGCGGAGGTCTGCCAGGCTGATGTTTCCGTCGCGGCGGACCGGCGGCGGCTGGTGGAGTTCACCCGGCAGACATTCGGGCGGCTGGATTTGCTGGTGAACAACGCAGGTGTGGCGCCGACGGTGCGCGCGGACATCCTGGAGGCGGGCGAGGAGAGTTTCGACCGGCTGATCAACATCAACCTGAAGGGGCCGTATTTTCTGACGCAACTCGTGGCGCGGTGGATGGTGGAACAGGCGAAGGTGGGCGACAGCAGCTACAGGCCAAAGATTGTGATCGTCTCTTCCATCTCGGCTTACACGGCGTCGTCGAACCGGGGCGATTACTGCATGTCGAAGGCGGGGCTGGCGATGATGACAAAGCTCTACGCGGCGCGGTTGGCCGAGCATGGCGTCAACGTTTTCGAAATCCGGCCGGGTGTCATCGCCACCGACATGACCGGGCCGGTGAAGGCGAAATACGACACGCTGATCGCCGGCGGACTGACGCCAATCAAGCGCTGGGGCCAGCCGGAGGACATCGGGCGGGCGGTGGCGGCGATTGCGCTGGACCTGCTGCCGTTCTCCACCGGCGAGGTCATCAACGTGGACGGAGGATTTCATCTGCGGACGGTCTGACGGCGCGTCACGAAGCAACATGACCACGAAGCCCCTACCGCATCCGACAGATTGGTTCGAGCTTGTGGCGCATTTGTGCGGGGCAGCGACAGCCAGCATCGGGGCGCTGGCGATGGCGGGATGGGTGACGGGGCTACGCGAGCTGGCCAGCGTGGGTGACGAATGGATTCCCATGGCGCCGAACACGGCGCTGGCATTCGTCGCGCTCGGCACGGCACTGGCCCTGGTTCAACACGGCGGCCGGCGCAGCATCGTGATTGCCAAAGTGCTGAGCGCAGCGGTCGGGTTGGTCGCCCTCGCGCGGCTCAGCGAGTCGGTCACGGGAGTGGACTTGGGAGTGGACCGCTGGGCCCTCAACGTGCCAACGGAATCTTTGGGTCTGATTCCGGTGGGAAAAATGGCGTTTGTGACGGCGCTGGATTTTCTCTATGCCAGTGTCGCGTTGTTGCTGATCGCGTTCGGCCGATGGCGGTTGTTAGCCGAGGCGTTGGCTGTAGTGGTGGCGTTTGTCGGTCTGGCTTTTTTTCTAGGCTACCTCTACCAGGCACCGCTGCTCTACCGGGAGTCCATGATTCCGATGGCTGTCACCACCGCTGCGGCATTTTGTTTTCTTGGCGCCGGCACGCTGTTCTCCGTGGCGAGCCGTGATCTGGCCGCGCGCAGCCGATCGGCGCAGCAATTGAAATTGCAGGCGGCCGCTCTGAACGCCGCAGCCACATCCATCCTGATCACCAACCGGCAAGGCACCATCCTTTGGTGCAATCCGGCGTTCACCGAACTGACTGGTTACACCGCGGCAGAGGCGATTGGGCAAAACCCGCGCATCCTCAAGTCGGGCAAACATGAACCGGCATTTTATCAGCATCTCTGGAGAAGAATCCTGGCGGGAAGAATCTGGCACGGCGAGATCGTCAACAAGCGCAGGAACGGCAGCCTCTACACGCAGGAAATCACCATCACACCCGTGCGCGATGCGCGCGGCGAGATCGCGCACTTTATCGCCATCGAGCAGGACATCACGCTGCGCAAACGCGCCGAAGCGGAGCTGCGCCGGGCCAGAGACGCCGCCGAGGCGGCCAACCGCGCCAAGAGCGTCTTCCTGGCGAACATGAGCCATGAACTACGCACACCGCTGAACTCCGTAATCGGGTTTGCCAATATCTTGCTGAAGAACAAGTCGGGGAAGTTGGATGCCAACGACTTGGGCTTCCTGAAAAGAATCGCAGCAAACGGCAAACATCTGCTGGAAATGATCGGCCGGGTGCTCGAACTCTCCGACATTGAAGCGCACAGAGTGCAGTTGCAAACCGCGCCGGTGGCGCTGGACCGATTGGTCCCGGTGGTCGTCGCCGGATTCGAGTTTCAACTCCGCGACCGGCCCATCACGTTGTCGGTGGAACTGCCCGACCGCATCGCCCCGTTGGAAACTGACGAGGTGAAACTCAAGCAGGTGCTCGTCACTCTCATCGGCAACGCGCTGAAGTTCACCGAGCGAGGCAGCGTTGTCGTGCGGGTGGTGGTGGATGAGAATACCCGCCAGCCAGTCCGCGTGGATTTGACCGACACGGGCATCGGCATTTCCAAAGACCGGCTGGCGGCAATCTTTGAGGCATTCCAACAAGCCGACTCAGGCATGGCGCGCAAATACGACGGTGTCGGCCTCGGCCTTACGCTGGCCAAGGCGTTGTGCGACCTCATGGGCCACCGGATCGAAGTCCACAGCGAGGCCGGCAAAGGCTCGACCTTCAGCGTGGTCTTCTCGGTCCGGCCCGCGTGATGCGCGCGGGGTGGGCATCGCGGCCCAAAGCCACAACTGCCAACCGTGGTGGCGTGAGTTTCCAAACTTACGCGGCATCTACGCAGAAGACCATGAACGAGTTTGGAAACTCGCCTCACCTATGCGGCTGCCAGACGAGACGCGCAAACCGAAGTTAAAAGCGAAGGCAGGCGAGCCCGTTGACAACACCGGGGGCCAGTGCTACGTTGCGCCACCGTTGAATGTTTGGCATGCGTGTGTCACGTCAGCGTAACAGTAGAAGGAAAGTTTTTCTGGAATGAAAGCAGCCAAAGCTGATCGGTCGGGAACATTTGATCACATCACTTTGAACCTAGCCAAAGCGCCGACGGTGGTGCGACCGAGCGGCTTTCATCTTTCACCGCGCGGCATGACGTTTCACAGCGAGCGTCGTCTCGCGCCGTGGACCGAAGTGGAAGTGGAGGTCGAAGTGCCCGGCGAAGGCGTGAAACAACGTGTGATCCGCTGTGCCGGCATTGTCGTTCAATGCGAATCCTCGCCCCGCCACGCCGGCTACGACATCACACTGCTTTTCTTGGAACTCAACAAGCGCGCCATGGCCGATCTCAGCAAGATTTCCCGTCACCAAACCCACTCCACGGCGCATCGCAACGCCGTTGTCGGCTTCCGCGTCTGATCGCGGCCCGCTCGCATAGACTTCCTCCAGCGCCTGCTGCAAACCGCCGTCCAGCAGGGCGCTTCTGATATTCATCTGAAAGCCGGCGCCGCGCCGACGCTGCGGATTGCCCGCCAACTCAGCCCCGCGGACCTGCCCGCGTTCACCGACGAGCAAATGAGTGAACTGGTCCAGCGCCTCCTACCGCCGGATTTTCGTGAGCGGTTCGGACAGCAACACGAGGCAGATTTTCCCCACACGGCCGAGGGCGTCGGTCGCTTCCGCATCAACATCTTCCGGCAGCGTGGCAAACTCTGCATCGCCATGCGCCACGTCAAGGCTGTCATCCCCAGCTTCGACGAACTGCGCCTGCCCGCCGATATGCTCCGCAAAATCGCCTCCGCGCCCGGCGGCATCGTGCTGGTGGCGGGCGCAGCCGGCAGCGGCAAGTCCACCACGCTCGCCGCGATCATCGAACACATCAACCGGACCGCCCGCAAACACATCATCACCCTCGAAGACCCGATCGAGTATCTGTTTGAAGACTGCCAGTCGCTCATCGAGCAACGCGAGATCGGCCTCGACACCGCCAGCTTCGACGCGGCGTTGCGACATGTCATGCGGCAGGACCCGGACGTTATCGTAATCGGTGAAATGCGCGACGCCGCCAGCTTCATGGCCGGCCTCAACGCCGCTGACACGGGCCATCTCGTCCTCGCCACGCTTCATGCCAACAGCGCCGCGCAAGCCGTGGATCGCATCCTGGATTATTTCCCGTCGCGCGAGCGCGAGCAGATTCGCCGGCAACTCGGCGTCACGCTCAACGCCGTTTTCTGCCAGCGGCTGGTGCCCGCGCGCGCCGTCGGCGTCGTGCCGGCCGTGGAAATCCTGCGCTCCAACAGCACCGTGCGGAACCTTTTCGAAACCGGCCAGCTTGAGAAACTCAACGCCGCCATCGAAACCGGCAGCGACGACGGAATGCAGACGTTCAACCAGTCGTTCTACAAGTTGGTGAAATCGGGTTTGATCACCGAGCAGGAAGCGCTCGCCAAATCCACCACGCCGCAGCAACTTGCGATGAACCTGCGCGGCATCTTCCTCGACGAATCGCGTCGGATCATGGCCAGCGGCTAAGGAGAATGAAGAGTGAAGAGTTTCGAACGAAACTCTTAACGCTTAACTAACTCCGTTATCGCTTCCAGCGTCCGTTCCGCCGCGCCGCTGCCTTGAGCAATGACCCGCCGCGCGCGCTCAGCGATCTCGCGCCGCCGATCCGGCTTCGCAAGCAACTCCTCCAGTGCCAGCCGCAACGCCGTCTCGTCCGCCACCTGCACGCCCGCGCCGGCGCGCACGAAGTCGTCGGCGATCGCCTCGAAGTTCTGCATTGCCGGTCCGAACAGCACCGGCGCCCCCGTCGCTGCCGCCTCGATGATGTTTTGCCCGCCGCGACCACACAGACTCTTGCCAACAAAAATCACCGTTGCCGCCTCGTAGAACGCCTTCAACTCGCCGGTCGTGTTCAACAGCAAACAATCCACGCCGGACTGCGGCGGCTGGGTCCGCAACGTCACCCGCACGCCGCAGCGCTCGGCCACCGCGAGCACCTCCTTCGTCCGCTCCGGGTGACGAGGCGCAAGCACCACAAACAACGACGGGAACTTCGCGCGCAGTTCACAGAACACGCGGAACACGATCTCCTCCTCGCCAGCGTGCGTGCTGCCGCAAACCCAGATGGGCCGGTCGTCGCCAGCGCCGCACCCGCGTAGAAACTCCTTGGCCTGTGCGCCCACCGGCGACGGCACCTGCGCTTCGTCGAACTTCAGACTGCCAGTCGTGCACAGCGCGGCGTCGCGCGCGCCGAGTTTGCGGAACCGCTCAGCGTCACGCGCGCCTTGTGCGCAAACCAAGTCGAACGCGCGGAACACACGCCGCGAAAGCCCGTCGAGGCAGCGGTAGCCGCGGAAGGATTTCTCCGACATCCGGCCGTTGACCAACGCCACCGAAACGCCGCGCCGCTTGCTTTGCAGCACCAACGTCGGCCAGACTTCGGTTTCCACCACGATCACCAGCCGCGGCCGCAGTAAATCCAGCGCGCGGTTGGTGCAAGGCAGGAAATCGACCGGAAAATAAATCACCAGCGTCCCGGGCGGCGCTTGTTTGCGCGCGAGCGCCTGGCCCGTCGAGGTCGTCGTGCTCAACGCAATGCGCAGGTCCGGCCAGCGCCGGCGCAGCCGCTCGATGAGCAACAGCGCCACGCGCGTCTCGCCGACGCTCACCGCCTGAATCCACACGAAGCCACCGCTGCCAACCTCGCGGCGGACTTCAGTGGAATAGATGCCGAACCGCTGCCAGAAGCCGCGCGCGAAGTTGCCGCGCCGAAGCATCTTCAATAAATAGAATGGCAACGACAGCATAAAACCGACGGCGAACAACACTTGGAACAAAAGAAGCATCGCGCAGACTTTACCGAGTGAAGAGCAAAGAGTGAAGAAGAGAAACGGCCACGAACCCTAAACTCTTAACTGAAATAGACAATCTTGCAGCCTTCCGACTCCAGCTTGAACTTCAACTCGCTCAGTCCCCGCAGCACCTCGCGCACGGCGGGCTGGCGGTCGCGCTCGACGAAGAAGAGCAGGAAACCTCCGCCGCCCGCGCCAAGCAACTTGCCGCCGAGCGCGCCAGCGGTCAAAGCCCGCTCATAGTAGCCGTCAATGTCAGGATTGCTGATGGTGGAAACGAGAGATCGTTTCAGTAGCCAGCCTTCGTGTAACAGCCGGCCAAACTCACGCAGGTCGCTGCCGCGCCGCAGCACGTCGCGGATGGCAGCGGCTTGGGCGTGCATTTCTTCGAGCGCGGTCTGTTTGTCGCCGGCGCTGGTGACTTGTTGCTGGTGGTTCAGGATGTCCGCTGCCTTGCGCGTTTTACCGGTGTAAAACATCAGCAGTTGGTCGGCAAGCGCCTGTCGCACCTCCGGCGGCGTAACGACCGGATCCACGAAGACGGTGTCGTCGGCGTTGAACTGGAAATGCCGCAAACCGCCGTAAGCGGCGATGTATTGGTCCTGCTTGCCGATCGGCTCCTTGAGCAACTCGATCTCGATCCGGCACGCCTCGCGCGCGAGCTGCTCCGCGCTGGCGTGTTCGCCCTTGAAGGCGTGGAGCGCGTTAAGCAAACCGACGGTGAAGCTGCTGGAGGAACCGAGGCCGCTTTGCGCGGGAATGTCAGCAACGCTGGTGATCTCGACGCCGTGGTCTATGCCCGTCAGTTTCAGCGCCTCGCGCACCAGCGGATGGCGCACCTCGTCGGCGTGCTCGACGATCTCCGTCTGCGCGTAGGCGACGCGGATGCGGTGGTCGAACGCGCGGTTGACGGTAAGAAACATGTATTTGTCAATCGCCGCGCTGGTGACGGCACCGCCGCCGCGCCGATAAAACGCCGGCAAGTCGGTGCCACCGCCGGCGAAACTGATGCGAAAAGGTGTGCGGGAGATGATCATCGCGGTTCAGTGCGCGGCGACGTCCAGACAGACCATCTTGTTCAAGTCGCGCACAATGAGCCGGCCGTCTGCGAGCGCCGGCGGCCCCCACGCGTCGGGGCCTTCAAGCACCTGTGCGCGCGCGAGCGGCTTGTAACCGGTGGTAGTGGCCTCGGCAAGCGTGAGCGTGCCGTTGTCGTTCAGCACGTAGATCATTCCCTGTGCGATCATGAACGGCGCGCTACCGAACTTGTTCTTCGCGCCGCTGGCCCATACGACCTTGCCATCGAGACCGAGACAGACCAGTTGGCCGTCGGGCCGCACGCCAAAGATGTGGTTCTGATAAAAGATCGGCGTCTGCTGCACGGCGCCAAACACCGCCGCCTTCAACCGGAACAGCGGCTCCACCGAAAACTTGCCGCCGGCTTCCTTCACCTGGAGCAACATGCTGCCTGCGTCGTAGCCGCCGGAAAGAAACACGCGGCCATCGCCGACCGGCACAGGTGTCGGGATGTTGGCGATGCTGATTTTCCAGTCGCGCGTGTCCCATAGAATCGCGCCGTCTGTTGCCGACACGCCCGCGACGCCGCCGCTGCCGCAATAGACATACATGCGCTGGCCCTTAAACTCCATCGGCGCAATGGAGGAGTGCGTCATTTTCCATCGGCGCGGGTTAGGTGATTTCCAGATGACCTTGCCGGTGGTGCAATCCACTGCGACAACCAGCGCCTTATCACCGGTGCCGAGGATGAGCCGGTCGCCGTCCACGAACGGACATTGGCCGGCATACCACGGCGGCACTTCCGTGTCGAACTCCCGGACCAGGTTCAGCTCCCAACGAAACTCGCCGGTGTTGGTGTCCACGCAAAGCACCTGGCACTTCGGGCCGAGCGAGATGACGTATTTGTCGGTCACCGTCGGGATCGTGCGCGACATGCCGTGGTTGCGTTTGATCTTGGAGGGATACATGAAACGCCAGATCTCCTGGCCGTCGGCGAGCGACAGGCAACGCAACGCGTCGGCCTTCCCTTCGCGATCGTAGTCGAGCAGGAACACGCGCCCTTTCCAGATCGCCACGCCGGCGAAACCTTCGCCGACATCCATCTTCCAGAGCGCCTTCGGGCCGCTCGCGGGCCAGCTTTTCGCAAGCGGCGTCTGTTCGGTGCTGATGCCGTCCCAGTTCGGCCCGCGGAAGCGCGGCCAGACGCCATTGAGATTCGCGGACGTGCCGCTGCCCTTGACCAGTTTTCCTTCCCACTTCACAGGGCCGCTGGCCTCCGCCGCCTCGCCCTCCGCGCGATCCTCGCCCGGCAGCCGCTCCTTCAATCCTTCGCCATGGCTTCCGAAAAACCAGAATACAATCGCCCCACCGGCGAGAAATGCCGCGACGAGCGGAATGGCTTTTGCGATCAACATCTTGTTCATAATGCTACGCCTGCCAGCATCCTAACGACGTTTTGCGAAAGAGCAAAGCGTTTGTCAACGTCCACAAGCGGCCACGAGCAGCCACTGGTTGAAAGCCGAAAAGCCGTCCGGCCCCTTGTCAGGCGGATTCACAGGCGTTGCACACTACGATGCTTGTGTTCTCAGGCAAGCATCGAAACAGAAGTTCCCGCCCCGTTATCTCGACAGCTACAATTGGCTGCAATTCTTGCCTTGCCAAACAACCCACGCGGAAAAACTCACGGTTGCTCTTCTACTGCAACTTGCCCAGCGCGATTTTGATTTCCTCGAAGTTGGGGAGGTTGCCGGGATTGTCGCTGACCCACGCGTAACGAACGACGCCAGCCTTGTCCACGACGAACGCGCTGCGCTTCGGCACGCCGGACTGGCCGAGGTTTTTGTCGGGCAGAAAGCTGTCGTAGGCGATGCCGTAGGCGCGGGCGACGCTGTGGTCGTAGTCCGCCAGCAACGGCACGGTGATCTTCTCTTTCTGCGCCCACGCCTCCTGCGCAAACGGATTGTCACCGCTGATGCCATAGACGGTGGCGTTGAGGCCGGTGAAGGCGTTCAGGCCCTGGCTGACGTCGCACATTTCCTTCGTGCATACGCCGGTGAACGCCATCGGAAAGAACAGGAGCACGGCGTTCTTCTTGCCAAGGTTGTCGCTGAGCCTGATCTTCTTCGGGCCTTCCGCAGTCTTGGTGGTCAGGTTGAAATCCGGTGCTTTGTCGCCGACGCCGATGCTCATGGTTGTCTCCTCTTGATTTGGTTTTTCTCCCTGGACGGTAAATCCAGGGCTTAACCAAGCACGGCGGCGCGGAAAGTCAAACCCGGTCCACGAAGTCGCGGGCGGTGCGGCTACGCCTGATCGAGGGTAAAGCCGATCTTAAGCGTCACCTGCCAGTGAGCAACCTTGCCATCCTCGATCTGTCCGCGTGTCTCCACCACCTCGAACCAACGCATATTGTGCACCGTCTTCGAAGCCTTGGCGATGGCGTTCTGAACCGCCTCTTCGATGCTGTTCGGAGAGGAACCAACCAATTCGATCTTCTTGTAGATGTGATTGCTCATGCGTGGAATCTAGCATCACTCACCCGCGAGGCAAGCTGTCACGACTGGAGAATTCGTCTCGCCTCCTCCACGCTCTTGCACGTCATGATGTGGACGCCGTGGCGATGGTGGTAGTGGAACAAGGACATGATATTGAATCCGACATCCTTGTAAGGATTAGGAATGACCCTCGTGACGGTATCCACGCCGCGCCGATGGAAGAGATCCATGATCCGGTCAAGGTGAACCGCGCACTCATGGTCCATGGACTCCAGGCCGCTCAAGTCCGTCAACACTCGGCCCCGTGGCTCTATCCCGGCCAAATGTTTCTGAACCTCTTCGCAACATCGCCTCGCTTCCTCCGAGTCAACGTGCCCGGCCCAACTGATCGTGAGCAGATGAGCCGTCGGGTCTATCTCAACGTGGTGCATACTTGCCTTCTCCGTGTCTCAATCGTCATGAACGTGAAATCCATCTCGGTTATTGGCGGGATTAGACGTGCCTCCAGACCGGACATTCATTGCTGCGACGTTTCAGGAGTTGGCGCGGAAAACGCAGTTTAGCTTAACGATCGCTCCGCTTTGCCGTATCCTCCGGGAGTCAGGATTGGACGCTTATGGACTCAACAGCGAATGGAATCTACCGGCACGAGTTCACCGTGCCATCGGCCTCGGTGGACGAGAACGGGCACGTAAACAACGTGGAATACGTGAAGTGGATGCAAGACGTGGCCGTGATGCACTCGGACAGCGTGGGATGCACCCGCGCGACCAGGGAAGCCGGCGCGACCTGGGTGGCCCGCTCTCACCGCATCGAATACCTGCGCCCCGCCTTTGCCGGTGACCAGCTCGTTGTCCTGACGTGGGTATGCAACTTCCGGAAAGTTCGCTCGGCGAGACGATATAAGTTTTTCAGAACGACGGATGACGTTGTGTTGGCGGAAGGCGAAACCGACTGGGTCTTCGTGGATGCCAAAACGGGTCGCCCCCGCTCCATTCCTGAGAGCGTCTCTTCCGCGTTTGAACTGATACCTGAAGAGCGTGAGCCGTAGCGGCTTCTCGCTCAATCATGCAGTCGTTGCAGTCGTTCTCACACGCCCTTCGGCACGGCCCAGTGGCCGGGGCGGTATTCGCGGCGGACGAGCTTGTTGGCTTCGTCATCACCAATGAACCGCTCCTTTTGCGGGTCGAACTGGAGCGTGCGGCCGAGGCGCGTGGCGATGTTGCCGAGATGGCAGAGGCACGCGGAGTAGTGGTGGACCTCCACATCGGCGTTGGGGCGCGCGCCGGTCTTGATGCAATCGAGGAAATTCCGGTTGTGCGTGGCGAGATCGAGCCTGCCCTCGACTTTCTCCACCGGTTTGTTGCGCGCGGCGAACAATTCCCAACCTTTGCCTTTGCCGAGGATCATGTAGCCCTTGGTGCCGTAGTAGCCGTCGCCGTTCTCGTGGCCCTCCTGCACGTAGGGTGCCCAGATGCGCTGCTCGTAGATGAGCTGCTTCTTCTTGCCGCCGTCGAGGTTGTATTCGAAGACGACCGCCTGCGTGTCGGGGAACTGCTGGTCGTCGTCGAAGAAATACTTGCCACCGAGCGCGCAGACGCAGTTCGGGTGGCGGTCGCCGGCGCAGAGGCCCCAGCGTCCAATGTCGAGGTCGTGGACGCCGTCGTTGCCCATGTCACCCGCGCCGAACGCGAACCACCAGCGCCAGATGCTGGGAAGAAGATTGGACCGGTAAGGCACCATCGGCGCGGGGCCGACCCACGCGTCGAAGTCGAGGTGCGGCGGTGGATCGCAGGGCTGCTTCTTGCCGATGTTGCCGCGAAGTTGGCTGTTCCAGACGCGCACAGCCAGCACGTCGCCGATGGCACCGCCGGCGAGTTTCTCGATGGCGGCGCGGACATGGGGGGCGCTGCGGCTCTGAGTGCCGACTTGGACGACGCGCTTGTTGCGGCGGGCGGCCTCGATCATGAGCCGGCCCTCGCGGATGTTGTGCGAGCCGGGCTTCTCGACATAGACATGTTTGCCGGCGTTGCAGGCGAGAATCGTGGCAGGCGCGTGCCAGTGGTCGGGCGTCGCAATGACGACCGCGTCCACGGACTTGTCTTCGAGAATGCGGCGGAAATCCTTCTCGGCCTTGGGCGTTTTGCCTTTCAGCGTCTCGACGTTCTTGACCGCGGCGGCGAGGCGGTTTGCGTCCACGTCGCTGACGCTGGCGATGTTGACGTCGTCGAACTTGGCGAAGGTCTTCAGCAGGTTGGTGCCCATGCCGCCGGGGCCAATGATGCCGAGCGTGAACTTCTCGTTCGCGCTCTGGGCGCGGAGTTCGGTGGCGATGTGAAACGTGGCTGCGCCGGCGGCCAGTGCGGTGGATTGCTTGAAGAACGTGCGGCGGGTGGTTGTGTTCATGATGCTCCAGTTGGTTCAGCGGGGTATGCGGCTAACTAATGACACGACATGCGACAGCCTCGGCCCCTTTCCATGAACCTGTCTTTGTGTGGGGAAGCGATAACTAGGCGCGGCGGTTTTCCAACCGCCGCGCCGTCCTCCCTGCGCAAGCCGCCGGCGGTTGGAAAACCGCCGCCCCCAGTCAGATTCATGGCCCCGATGCGCGTCCAAACTTGGAAGTCGAAACTCCCCATGAACCCGCCTGTGGAGTGGCGAGGGAAAAGCGGCAGAGGACTGCCGCAGTCCAAGACGCTGCCGCGTTGGAGATAGCCCCTCACACATGGGCGCGAGCCTCTTGGACTGCGGCAGTCCTCTGCCGCTTTCGGGCCGCAGGGTGCTTTCAGGTTCAGGGGCACACGGCGCGAGGATGGCGGTCGGGGAATTCTCACCCTGGCCCTCATCATCTAACGGGCAGAGGGAAGAGATGTGCTCGTTGCTGCGTGGCTCACTGAATAGTGTTCGCGTCCGCAACGGAGGAGGGCGATTTCCTCTCCCCATCCGATGGGGAGAGGGCAAGGGTGAGGGGCCGCCAGCGTTCGAGTGCATGGTTACGGTTTCGACTTTGCGGCGCGTTTCTTGCCTTTGCCGCCACCCTTCTTCTTGTTGTCGGCGGGCTGCGCGTTGGGGTCGGGCTTGTTCGGTGCCGGCATCGGCGCGTTTACCGACTTGCGCCAGGCGACGAGCTTGTCATGAAGCTCCTTCGCTTTCTCCGGCATCGTTGCGGCGAGGTTGGTCTTTTCGCCAAGGTCGTCCTTGAGATTGTAGAGTTCGAGCCGGTTGTCCTCGAAAAACTCCATCAGCTTCCAGTCGCCCGCGGTGATGACACCGACCGGTGTGGTGCGCCACGTGTTTGCGCCCGCGCCAAGATAACCGGGAAAGTGATGGAAGATCGCCTCGCGCTTGAGCGGTCCGGATTGCTTCAGCAGCGGCACGAGGCTTTCGCCGTCGAGCGGGTAATTGGCGGGCGGCTTCGCGCCAGCAATGTCGAGGAATGTCGGGTAGAGATCCACGTGAATCGCCGGAGTGCCGCAGGTGGAGCCGGGTTTGGCGACGCCGGGCCAGCGCGCGATGAACGGCACGCGAATGCCGCCTTCGTAAAGGCCGCCTTTGCCGCTGCGCAGCGGCGCGTTGTCGGTAATGCCGGCGGCCTTGGTAATGCCTTCGCGGTCGTAGCCACCGACACCGCCGTTGTCGCTGGCGAAAATGACGACGGTGTTGTCGGCAAGCTTGAGCGCGTCGAGCGTCGCCATGACGCGACCGACGCTTTCGTCCACGCTGTAGATCATCGCCGCGTAGGTCGGGTTGTTGTGGCCGCCGACGCCGGGCTTGGGCTTGAACTTCTCGATAAGCTCCTTCTTCGCGTCGTAGGGCGAGTGGACGCCGAAGTGGGCGAGGTAGAGGAAGAGCGGCTTGTCCTTGTGGCGCTTGATGAAGTCCACCGACTTGTCGGTGAGCCAGTCGGCGAGGTAGGCGCCCTTCGGATAATCCACCTTCGGCTGCGTGTTAAAATCGAAGTGCTTGCCCATCGTCGTGATGGCTTCGTCAAAGCCGCGCTTGCTGGGGTGAAACTCATCTTTCTCGCCAAGATGCCATTTGCCAAAGATGGCCGTGGCGTAGCCGGCTGACTTCAGCGCCTGAGCGACCGTGATTTTCTCCAGCGGCAGGCCTTGGACGTTGTCCACGGGCCGCAACGGCCGGATGCGCCAGTTGAATCGCTCGATGCCGCCGACGGTGTAAACGCCGGTGCGCGGCGCATATTGGCCGCTCATGAGCGCCGCGCGCGTTGGCGCGCAGTTCTGGCAGTGGTGGTAATTGGTGAACCGCATTCCCTGCGTCGCGAGCCGGTCAATGTTCGGCGACTCGTAATACTTCGATCCCTGCACGCCGAGGTCGGTCCAGCCGAGGTCGTCGGCAAGGATGAAGATGATGTTGGGCTTTGACGCTGCGCCAGCCAGCGCAAGGTTCGTCATCCCCAGCAGCAACACAATGGCGCGGGCGATCAAATTCTTCATGGGCGGGTATTCGCTAAGGTTTTGCCGCCCACCAGCCGTCAATCAGCTTGGTCAACTCCGCGACGCGGCCGGGCTGCGCGGCGGCGAGGTTCTTCTCCTCGTGCGGGTCGGCGGCCACGTCATAAAGCTCCACGCCCATCTCGCGGCCGGGTTTCTTCGGCGCGTTGATGTTGGCGGGGTTTGGGATGATGAGCTTCCAGCGGCCGTCAGCGATGCACCAGCGGTAGGTGACGCTGGTGGCCGGCACGCGGATGTCCACGGCGTTGTGCGTGTAGCAAGCGCCGAAGATCGCCTTGCGCTCTTTCACGGTTTGCTCATCGAGGAGGTTGATGCCCTGCATTTCGGCGGCTGGTTTCAGCCCACACGCGCGCAGCAACGTCGGCGCGATGTCAGTGCTGCTGACCGGCGTGTCCACCATCCGCGGCGTGACGCGGCCGGGCCAACGGATCATGATGGGCGTGCGCAGGCCGCCGTCGTATTGCGAGAGCTTTGAGTCGAAACGCGGGCCGGGCTTGTCAGGCGATTGAATCCAACCGTTGTCGGCTACGTAAAGGACGATGGTGTTGTCGGCGAGCTTTTTGTTGTCGAGGTAGTCCATCAGTTCGCCGCACGTCTCATCAAACCACTCGACCATCGCCCAGTATTTGGCGACGTGGAGCGATGGCGTCTTGCTGGTGTATTTATCGAGCAGCCGCTGCGGCGGGTTGTGCGGCTGGTGCGGCAACATCGGCGCATACCAGACGAACCACGGCTTCCCACCGGCCTGCTCGATGAAGTCGTAGATCGGCTGCATTGTCTCGCGGCCGATCTTCAGCCCGTCGTCGCCGTGACGGCCACCTTTGGAACGCTCCTTGGCCGACATGCCGTGCGTGAAGCCGACGCTCGAGAAATGTCCCTGCCACCATTTGCCGGTCTGGAGGCTGAGGTAGCCAAGCTTGGCCAGCTCCCGCGGCAACGCCGGCTGCACATCGAGGAAGTGGCTCATCTCCTCGGCTTGCTTGATAAAAGCGGGATCAGCTTTCTTGCCAGCCGCCTTGCCCTTCGCACCCTTGGCGGCCTTTGCGGCGACCTTCGACAACGGCGGATCGTTGCAGGCAACCTTCGTCTGCCAACCGTAAAGGCCCGTCACGATGCTTGCCAGCGACGGACAGCAAAGACTCGACGGCACGTAGCCGCGCCGGAATACCAGCGACTGCGAGGCGAGTTTGTCTAACCGCGGCGTCTGCACCTGCGGATGGCCCATGAAGCCGTAGTCGGTCCAACCCTGATCGTCGGAAATGATGAGGACGATGTTGGGTTTGTCAGCGGCGCTTATGTTGCCGGCCGCGAATAGCGCGACGGCCATGCACAAGAACAGAAAACACCTTTTCATCAGTCCACCTTCTCGCCGGCCTTGAGTTCGCGGATGCGGACGTTCTTCCAGCGGACCTGAAAGGGGCCGGTGCCTTTCTTGATGCCGTGGACCTGTAGGCCGATCAAGCCGCTCGCGTCGGTCGCGTCGCGGAAATCGGCGGCCGGGACGCCGTTGACCCACGAGCGGATGCGGTCGCCTTGCGCGACGATACGGTAGTGGTTCCACTCGTTGTCCTTGAACGCCTTCTGCGCCTCGGGCTTCTGACTGAAGTCGTCGAGCCACATCGCGCGGCGCGCTTCGTCCCAGAAGTTGCCCGCGTTGGCGCCGGTCTTCATGATCTCGCACTGGTAGCCATGCACCGTGCCGGCCTTACGAACGCGCTTCTTCTCGTCGGTGAAGTCCTTCTCAAAGACATGGCTGCGAATCTGGCAGCCGGAGTTCAACTCGACGTCGCACTTCACGTCGAACTCCAGCACGAAGTCCGCGTAGTCGCGCGTCGTGCAGAGGAACGTGTTCGGGCTGCCCTCGACGGTCCTGCCGACGATGCAGCCGTCCTCGACGCGATACTCCGCCGTGCCGCCCTTGGGCGCCCAACCGGCGAGCGTCTTGCCGTCGAAGATGGGTTTCAAGCCCGCGCCGCCTCCCGTGCCGGTGGGCGTGGCGCAGCCGGAAGAGAAAAGAGCGAGACCGAAGGTCAGTGCGATGAGTTGTGTTTTCATGGTTGGAATTCCTTGTCAGTTCTGAATTGAAGCGGAGGTTTACTTGCGTTGCGGTTGAGCCGGTTGTTCTTCACACGGCCAGTTATCGGTGCGGAACGGCGACGCGGGCAGGCCGGCGCCGTTGAAGAGGTTGCAATCGGGATTGTCGCTCCACGCGTAACGCGCCGCGACCGGCTTGGGCACGTCGGCGCTCGACACGACGACCTTGTCGCCCTCGATGCGTGCGGTGGCGGGCTTCCACTGCTTGTCCTCGCCGGCGACGACGAAGCATTTCAGCGCGCCACCCTTGGCGACGAGGCCGCCGTTGGTGTGCGTGAACGACAGCACGATCTCGTTGCCGCGAATTTTATGCCCGGCAGGCAGCGGGCCGGAGGTGGCGGGGACTTTCTCGCCATAGACCGTTCCGAGCGCCCAGAGCGCGAGCCGTTTGCCGACATCCTGCTTGTTCTTTGGGTGGATGTCCTTCGGGTCGCCGATATCCATCGTGATGGCCATGCCGGTCTTCGGCACGGAGAGCGACTTGAGCATGGACTCGCGCACGAGCATCCAGCCGTCGCCGGGCCGGTTGAAGTTCGGCAACTGCACCCACGCAAACGGAAACTCACAGCCCCAGCGTGTGCGCCAATCCTTGATGAGCAGCGGGAGCTGCTTTGCATAGAGCGGGCCGCCAATAAGGCTGGCGTTGTGCTCGCCCTGATACCAGATCGCACCGCGCAGGCCGTAGGGAAGGATGGGCGCGATCATGCCGTTGTAAAGGTTGGCGGGATGGTTCTGGCTGAGGCGCGGCTGGACCGGCGGGCGTGGCGCGCGCGGAATCTGCTTGCCGGCAGCGCGGGCCTTCTTGGCGGCCTCTTTCCAAGCGGCCTGTTGTTTTTCAAAATTGGCCATGGCCTTCTCCGGCACGTAGGCTGCGTCGTCCTTCGCCCACTTCTCAAACGCCGCCTTCAACGCCGCCACTTTCATCTGCGCGTCCTCGCTTGTCCACGCGGCGATGTCGGTGCCGCCGTAGGAGGAATTAATGAGACCGACGGGCACGCCGAGCTTCTGGTGCAGCTCGCGGCCGAAGAAATACGCCGCTGCAGAGAACGGCCCGACGTTCTCCGGCGTGGTGAGCTTCCACTCGCCCTTGCAGTCAGCCTGTGGCGTGCGCTGTGGATTGCGCTCGACGGTGAACATGCGGAGCTGCGGGAACTTCGCCGCGGCCTTCTCCTGCTCGAAGTTGTTCGAGGACTGCACAGTCATCGCCATGTTCGACTGGCCGGAGCCGAGCCAGACCTCACCGACGAGCACGTCGTTGATGGTCAGCGTGTTCTTGCCCTTGACCGTCATCGTGTGCGGGCCGCCGGCTTTGAGCTTGGCGAGATTCACCATCCACTTGCCGTCCTTGCCGGCCTTGGTCGCCTGGGTTTCGCCCGCGACGGAGACGCTGACCTCCTCGCCCGGCTCCGCCCAGCCCCAGACGGCCACGCTGGCGTCGCGTTGCAACACGAGGTGATCGGAGAAGATCGCCGGCAACTTCACGTCGGCGAGGGCGGGCAGTATCGAGAGGACCAGTGTCAGAACGATGAGTTGTTTTTTCATAGCGGGTCTTGGGGTGGTTCTTGTTGTTGTGGAAACTTAGCGGCGTTTGGCCGGCTGCTGCGGCTCGGCGACGGGCCATGCATCGGTGCGGAACGGCGACGCCGGGATGCCGGCGCGATTGTAGAGATTGCAGTCGGGATTGTCGGCCCAAGCGTAACGGACGGCGGCGGGCTGCTTCACCTCGGGCGACTTCACGACCACGGTGTTGCCGATGATTTTCGCGAAGCCCCGATGCCATTTCTTGTCCGCGCCCGCGACGGCAAAGCCGCGAATCGTGCCGAAGCCACCGAGTCCCTCCGGCCACACGTTGGGCGAATCCACGCGCGGCGTGACCAACGACTCGCCAATCTTCACGACGAGACCACTGTCGGCGTGCTTGAAGGTGATCGTCACTTCGTCGCCGCTGATCTTGTGCCCGCAGGCAATCGGGCCGGACGAAGCGACTCCTTTCTGTTTGTAAACGTCCGCCAACGCCCACATCGCGAGCCGCTTGCCGACGGTCTGCTTGTCCTTCGGATGAATGTCGTCCGCCTCGCCGATGTCGGTGGTGATGGCCATGCCGGTGTTCGGCAGTTCAAGCGTCTTCAACATCCCTTCGCGCACGAGCACCCAGCCAGTGTCCTCGACCGCCTCCTTCTGCGCGGTGTGGAAGTTCGGCAGTTGCACCCACGCGAACGGGAAGTCATTGCCCCAACGCGCACGCCAGTCCTTCACCATCGTTGAGAGCTGGAGGTGATAGAGATGGCCCTGGCCGGCGTTGCTCTCGCCTTGATACCAGATGGCGCCGCGGATGGCGTAAGGCACCAGCGGGGCGATCTTGCCGTTGAAGAGGTTGCCGGGCTTCCAGGCGTCAAGGCGCGGCTCGACGGGCGCGCGCGGCGGACGCCGAGTCTTGCTGCCATCGGCTTTGGCTTTCTTGACGGCTTCCTTGAACGCAGCGAGTTGTTTCTGGTAGGCGGCCTTCGCCTTTTCGGGATCCCACGTCGCCTGCTTCTTCTCCCAACTTTCAAACAGCGGCTTCAACTCGGCGAAATCCTTCTGCGCCGGCAGGCTCGTCCACGCCTCCACCGGCGTGCCGCCAACCGACGAATTGATGAGGCCAACCGGCGCGCCGAGCTTGCGATGCAGCTCGCGGCCGAAGAAATAAGCCGTCGCCGAGAAGCTGCCGACCGCGTCCGGGCTGCACAGCTCCCACTTGCCGCTGCATTTTTCCTGCGGCGTCGGCGACGCGCCGGAGGACTCGCGGAAGTGGCGGATCTTCGGCAGGTTCGCGGCGGCCTTCTCCTTGTCGAAATCCTTCGCGCGGTTGACGGTCATCGCCATATTCGACTGCCCAGAGCCGAGCCAGACCTCGCCGACGAGCACGTCGGAAAATTTTAGATTTTGGATTGTGGATTTTGGACTGCCGGAGACAATCAAGTCGCAAGGCTCGGCACTGGCGCGCATCGGACTGAGCTTGACCATCCACTTGCCGTCGGCGCCGGTGATGCAGCTCTTCGTCTGGCCGGCGATGGTGACGTTGACCTTCTCACCCGGCTCGGCCCAACCCCAGACCGGCACGGGCGTGTCGGCTTGCAGCACCATGTGGTCGGAAAAAATCGCCGGCAACGTCACATCCGCCGCGGCGCGCGGCGCGAGCAGGGCAGCGGCGAGGAGGGAGAGTCCGAGAGTCAGTTCAAGTCGCTGAGTTCGCTTCATGTTTTCGCTTCCTTGTTATTACTTCAGATTCGCTTAAACACCAGAGGCCGCGAATCGTCTCTCTACGCCCACCGAAAATCAAGTCTGGCTCGCGATATGGGTATAATTGGTCAGATTGCCCCCGCAGCCATGAAACTCATCCGCCCGAAGTAGCAAATGGTCTTGGTGATGGCAATGGAGGCGCGGTTCCCGCCTGATCACAATTCCCCTGCGAAAACGCGGCGGAGGCGAGACCCGAAGGGCATTCAGCCTGGCGCAACGGTTTCCGTTGGCCCGCCTGCAGCCTTGTCGGGTTCCGCGGTGCTCTCATCGCCGGCCAGTTCATCTTCGAGAAAAACGATCTGTTCTTGCAGGTAGTCGCCGTAGCCCCAGCCGAGGTAACCGGTGTGGGTTTCCATGTGCAGGATGCGCGCGCGGAACCTCGGATATAGTCCCGCGCCTTCCTTCAGCAGCAGTTTCACCATCTCGTCCAGCACCGATTCCATGCTGTTGTAGTAAGCCTCATTGATGTCGCCAAACTCCCGCGTGAACTCCGTGCCATTCTCCACGTAGGTCAGCATCAGGTCAATCGTCCCCGTCACGTCGCCGGAAGCCTTCCGGTAATCACGGATGGCTTTGCGCGCCTCGCCCAGCTTCAGCTTGCCGAAGCCGCGCCGGGGATAGAACTGCTCGACGATCTTGGCACGATACTTCTCCAACACCGCCCCGCCGCCCGCTTCGGCCGCAAAGCGCGCCTGCAGGAAATCCCGGAACTCCGGCGTGGCCCCGTAAAGGTCTTTCACCAGCGCGACGAGCGCGGGCTTGGTCCAGTCCTGCAACTGCTGGCGGATCGTCAGCCAGCCGGTCGGCGTCTTCTCAATAGTCATGGGGTGGATTGAACACGTGGTGGAGAGAGGAATTCAATGTTGAAGTGACCCACAGTTGATGCAGGCGGACACGTGCCGCGCCACCAGTTCGGCGAATCGCTCCTAGCGCGCAAGGGGTAGAACGGGAATCCTCACTGGCTCTCGCATTTCAACCCCCTGCCGCCCTGATGCAATCCTCCGTCACCAGCTTCGTTGGTAATGGTAGCATCATGCGCTTTCATTCTCTCCGGGTTTCCGCCTCAAAGGATGATTGGCCGGCAGGCGGCTGAGCAGTTCTTTTTGGAATGCCTCCGCCCGGCGCTTTTGATCGGCGCTGGATCGCGTTCGGTCGTTCAGATGCCGCTGGCCCTTGATCTCCGAGTTCTGGAGCGAGTCGGCCCATGCCCGCAATTGCCGCGAGCAGCTTTCCGCCACCAATTTCAAATCCGAGATTTCAGATTTCAAATCGTCAAACCCGGCCCGACGCCCGATGAAAATGAGCATGGAACGGACTTCACCCGCCGAACCGCGCGCGATGTAAATGAACGCCAGCAACTCGTTGGTCGTCCCGCGCTCGAATCCCTCCGCGATGTTGTTCGAGACGGACAGCGCCGCCCGTTCCAACTGGTCTCGCAAACTATACGACATTCGCTTCTGGTTCCGCTCGGTCAGGTCATATACCCGTTCCGCCAGCCGCATCGCCTCCTGCCAAACCGGCAGTTCTTCAAAGCGTGAATAGGTCATGTCTTGGTTCCTCTTGCGAGTCCTTTGAAATCCCTAATCTCAAATTTCCAATCTCAACTCTCCGCCGCCCTGATGCAATCCTCCGTCACCAGCTTGGCGGGGTCGGGATAGCCTTTCGGCACGCCGGGGGCCGTGACAGGGTCGCCTTTCTCGATCTTCGCGGCGACTTCCTGGTTCAGGGCGAGGAGTTGGGCGAGTAAATCTTTCTTCGCGTTGAAGCCGTAGGCGGCCAGCACGGCGGCGTCGAGCGCGGCGTGGGCGTCGCGCAACGGATTCGCGCCGGGAAGTTCCAGCGTGCGGTAGAGCGCGCGCAGGCCGCCCTTGAGTTTCGTCAACGCCTCGGCCCGCACCCGGCGCACTTCCCGCGCGGCGGCGGCCACGGCGTCTATTCGGGCGATGTAGGCCGCGTCCCCGACGCGGCGATCCCCAGCCGACGCCGGGTCGGGGACCCGGCCTACAAATTGCGGCCACGGAAACGTGTCGAAAACGGATTCCGCGCTGTAGCGGAAATCAGATTTCAATTTGCCGCACTTGGTAACAAACCAAAGCCAATGCGCGTGCGACTGGAGAACGCCGGAACTGTAGTCGTCAGCGAAGCCGAAAACCTGGATGAGATTGCTCGGGCGAATCGCCGAGGAGACGAACATGAAAATCGGGCGCTTCGTCACATAAGCACAAGCCAGGAAGCGAGGCAGCGGCTTGATGACGGAAAGCATTTCGGGCCGCCCGAAAGAAAGTTGCCACCAGCGGGAGAGAAATGCTTTGTGATGCGGGCGCATCTTTCCGTCTTTGTCCACGCCTTCCTTTGCCTTGCGCTCGCGGTCTGGGAGCACGTGCGTCTTCACCCAATCGAATGCGCCCGGATATGAGGCCGCCTCCAATTGATTGCGTTGCTCAAAATCAATGACGTAGCGGTCGAGGCTCAGTCCCGTCAGCGCATCCACACCATTGAGATATGGATAGATAACTTCGGCTGATTTGGGGTCTTTCCTCGTGATCGCCGCGAGTTGTTCCTCGGAAAGCAGCAAGCCTTTATGCCCAACCATCTGGCCATTGAAACACCGTTGCGGTTCGGTGTTGCAAGAAAGCGCGCCTGCTGCGCTCACATCAGTCTGGTCGGAGAGTGCGGAGCTGATCTGCTCGCACTCGTTGAAATCCAATTCGTATTCCTTGCTGGCCGGGCCGCTGCCGCGTTTGCGGAGTGGTTTCGCGCCGGCGGAAGATTCGACCTTAAACCAGAGCTTGCGCGTCTTGGGCAGCAGCGCGGCGTCCTGCGTCTTCGCCCAGTTGGCGATGGAGACATGGACGTTGGCCTCGCCCGACCACGGCTGGTTGTCCACGGCTTCCACGATGGTGCCGGTCTTGGCGACGTGGTCGAGGCCGCCCACGCGGGATTGGTTGTTGCGGATGTTTTGAGTGCCGACGAGTCCGGCGCGACCGGCCACGGGATCGGCGGCGGTGCAGGGAGGCAGATGGTCGTGCGCCTTGCGGAACCAATAGACGCAGTAGTCGGCCATGCCGGGCACGTCGGCGTAGGCGCGGCGCAGGGTGTTCACGTAATCCGGGCCGCGTTCGGGCTTGAGCAGCTTCGCGCCGAGGAACGGCGGGTTGCCGATAATGACATCGGCTTTGGGCCATTGCGCGGACAAGCCTTCGGGCATGAGCAGCGCGTCGGCGGCGATGAAGTTCTGGTCGAGGTTGTCGAGCGGCAGCGGTTGTTCGGTGATGTGGAGTTCGTCAATCGCGAGCTTCCTCGCAATCATCATCGTGACCTTGGCGATCTCGACGGCAAAGGGCAGGATGTCGATGCCGTAGAAGTTCTGCGCGCTGAGGAAGCTGAGGCGCATCTGCGCGGCCTGCTTCGCCTCGCTCTTGAACTCGGTTTCCATGCGCTCGAAGATGCGGGCCTCGACGCGTTTCAGCTCGCGGTAGGCGATGTAGAGGAAGTTGCCGGAGCCGCACGCGGGATCGAGCACGCGGAAGTCGTGCAACCGCTCGCGCAGTTCGCCGAGGCGCTTGAGGGTTTTCGCGCCTTCGACCTGTTCGCGCCACGGCGCGGCGATGGTCGGCCCGACGATCTTCATGATGTCGGACGGATGCGTGAAGTGCGCGCCGAACGCGTGGCGCTCGTCGTCGCCCATCGAATGCTGGAAGAGCGTGCCGAAGATTTCCGGCTGGACCTTCGACCAGTTGAACGTGGCGGCCTTGCGCAGCAGGACGAGTTCGAGGTCCTGAATCTCCAGGCGCGCGGGCTGGGCGAAGAGGCCGCCGTTGAAGTAGCGGATGCCCTTGAACCGGCCGCCGGCAACCGGGTTGCGCGTGTTCATCGCCTCGAACAGGCCGCCGATGAGGTCGTAGGCGCTCGCGGGCGTGGAGCAGTCGTCGAGGAGTTGCGAGACGAAATACTTGGGCAGCAGGTCAATGTCCTCGGCAAAGAGGGCGACGAGCATCTGGAGGATGAACCGCTGGGCGGTCTCGCGCGGCACGCCGCGTTTGACGAGTTTCTTGAAGCAGTCGGCGAGGCAATCGGCGGCCTGCCGCGTCACGATCTCGCGGTCATTCTCGAACGCGGGCTTGGGCGCGCCGGGCGCGAGGAAGGCCAGCGGCCCCCAACGCTGCGGCAGGTCCGCCAGCGCAAGCGTGTCCTTGGGCGTGTCGAGGTCGGTGTCGAAATCGTAGATGCGGAACTCGTCGAAGTTGCAGAGGACGACGTAACGCGGCCGGCCGCGCGTGATGCGGGTCCAGTAATCGAAAGCCTGCCGGTAGTGCTTCTGCAATGGCTCGCCCCGCTTCTTCATCTCCACGAGCACGACGGGTTTCCAGACGAAGTCGGCAAACGAAGTGCCGCCGCCGTCCTCGCCGGCCTTGCGGACGCGGAACTCCGGCGAGCCGCCGACATCGAGCGAACCGGGCTGGCCGAAGGCTTGGAAGAGGCGGTCGAGGAAAATCTGCGCCTCGCCTTTTTCATCGCCCTTGATGTGTTGCTGGCACCATTGGACGAACTGGGTGAGTTGCGCTCGGTCGGGCATGGAGTTCTTTTACACGAAAAGCCGGCGCGATGTCGAGCCGGGCGCTGGTGACGGCTTGTTTTCACGCCGCGTTCGAGGCACCATGAAGCCCATGCGCAAAACCGGTTTCCTTCAACAAAGTGTTTCCTGGTGTGTGGCGGTTCTGGTCTGGGTTGTCATGACGGCGGCGGCGGCTGGCAATTGGCCCGCCTGGCGCGGCGACGGCACCGGAGTCTCCGACGAGAAGAACCTGCCCGTCGCATGGGGCGAAACCGAGAACGTCGTCTGGCGCACGCCGCTGCCGGGCGAAGGCAATTCGTCGCCAATCGTTTGGGGCAGCCGCGTCATCGTCACGGCCGCGCTGGATGAAGGCGCGAAACGGCTCGTCATCTGTCTCGACGCACAGAGCGGCAAGGTTCTCTGGAAGACGGAGCTTCTGCCCAACGAGAAGACGCTGCTCTATCCGAAGACCGGTTTTGCCGCCCCTACCCCAACAACCGACGGCCGGCGAATCTTCGCGTTCTTCGACAGCCCGGGCCTGGTGGCGCTGGACATGGAGGGCAAGGTGGTTTGGAAGCGCGCGCTGGGACCGTTCAAGGCGGTGTATAACTTCGGCACCTCCACCGTCCTCTACAAAGACATGGTCATCCAGTCCTGCGACCACAAAGGCGATGCCTTTATCGCGGCCTTCCGGCAGAGCGACGGCTCGGAGTGCTGGCGCACGCCGCGAAAATCGAGCGGTTTCGGCCACTTCGGCACGCCGATGTTGATCCATGTGCAAGGCAAGCCGCAACTGGTGGTGAACGGCGAGCCGGTCGTCTCCTACGATCCGGACACCGGCAAGGAACTCTGGTCCTGTCGCGGGATGAAGGTATGCGTGGGGCCGAGCACCGTGTTCGGCCACGGCTTGGTCTATGCTTCTTCCGGCCGGATCGGGCCGATCATGGGCATTGACCCGAGCGGAAGCGGCGACGTGACCGAAACGCATGTGCGCATGAATCTCACAACCGGCGGCCCCTATGTTCCAACGCCGCTGATTTATCCTCACCTGATGGTGCCGGGCGACAACGGCAAGATGCTTTTCTACGGCGCGAACCATGAACTGGTCGTGGAAGGACAGGTGCGCGACCACTTCAGTTCCTCGCCAATCGGCGGCGACGGCAAAATCTATTGGTGTTCGGAGCGGGGCAAGACCTACGTGATTGACGCCGCCGCCCTGACTGCCACGCCGCCAGCGGTCAAGGTCCTGGCCGTCAACGAAATCAAGGGCGTCTGCCTCGCCAGCCCGGCGGTTTCCGGCGGGCGGCTCTTCATTCGCACACTTGAGGCGCTTTACTGCATCGGGAAGGATCGCGCGCCGGTCGTCGCGCAAAAGACCGAGGCGCTGACCGGCACGTTCGCCGAATTGCGCAAGCGATTCGACGACCATCAGGCTTTCTGGCAAAACGAGAAGGAGGCACAGATTCGTTTGGAGACAGTCGAAGCGATTGCCAAACTCGACGGCCCGGAGGTCATCCCGTTCCTGCTGCACGTGGCCGTGAAGGAGCCGCACTGGGACATCTGCGAGGAAGCGGCCAAATGTCTGGCCCGCAAAGGCCCGCCAGCGATTGATTCGCTGATCACGCTCCTGCCCGACTCACGCCCATTCATCCGCACCATCGCCATCAACGAGCTTGGGCGCTTGAAGGTCGTCAAGGCGGTTCCCGGCCTGCTCAAGGCGCTGCACGACAAGGAGCCGCTCGTGCGCAGCGCCAGCCTCCAAGCGCTGACAAAGATCGGCCTGACCGACACGCCCGACTTCCCCCAAATCGTCACCGCGATGATCGCCGCGTTGTCCACAACCGAGGAGCCGGTGGTCCGCCAGTCGGCGCTGGAAGGCCTGGCCGCAATGGGAAACAAAGCGACCGCCCAGAGACGCGAGGTCATCGAAGCGCTCAAGGTGGTTGAAGCTGGCCCGAATCCCGGTCTGGCCCAGAAGGCCCGCCAGATGCTCTCGCCCACCGGTATTTACGGGCGCTAACGTTGTTCCGACGCCGGCGTGTCTCCTGCCCGCCCTCAAAGTCAGTATGCCAAAACCTGCCTAGCCTGAAGAAGCCGGGTCTTGAGTTGGGGATAAGCGACCTCCTGCACATCCACGTTGTTCCCGATCGCCTCCACGGCCGCCAACGCAGCCGATTGACCCAACACCATGAACACCGGCTCCATGCGGATCGAGCCGTAAGCCACGTGCGAGGCTGACACGCACACCGGCACCAGCAGATTCGCGCACTGGCTCGCTTTGGGCACGATCGAGCGGTAACTGATCGGATAGGGCCGCAGCGCGACGTTGCCTTCGGTCTGCACGTTCCCTTCGTTGCGCACGTTGCCCTGCTCGTCCACGTAACGCTGCACGTTGTGCGAATCCATCCCGTAGGAGCCGAGTCCCACCGGATCGGGCACTGGGCGCTGGCCAAGACAGTTGTGCTCGGTTACAACACAGTCGCTGATCATCCGCCGCGCCTCGCGCACATAGAGCTGATGCGGCCAATGACCGTTGTCGGCGAATTCATCCCTGGCCAGACCCCACCGACGCATTTCGCGGCGAAGTGCCTCGGGGACGCGGGGGTTATTGGCCAACGTCCAGTAAAGCCCCTGCTGATAGGTGACGTGGTCACGGATGATTCGCTCCCGCGTCGCGTAGTCGCCATCCGGGTAGTCGTAGTTCATGCCCGTATTGTCCACTGAGACGGCGTGAATGTTGTTGTTGTCGGTCTTGCGATTGGGCAGGAACACGCCCGGTGACAGGCCGTTCGGGCCGAGTCGCGCCAATGGATCCACCGGAATCTTGTCGAACCCCGCCTCGTAGTAGCGCAGCAGCAATTCGTAGCGAAGCGGATTGTAACCTTCCGGCTTGGTGATCGGCGCCTGATTGCCCGGCTGATCGGTCAGGCAGGTGCGGAAACAGTAAGCCTGGATGCGATGGTCACCTTCGCCTTCGCTGCCGGGACCGCCGTGATGCACGCCGGGCAAAAGCCCGCTCTCGCGGTTGCCCGGCGTGACAAAGGCGTTTACCGGCTTCATGAACTGATGGAAAAAATAATACCGTTCGTGTTGCCGGTGGGGTTGCGCGCCGTTGAGCGTCTCGGTGTAGCGGCTGTTCGGCTCACGGCCGACCGCATAGGAGACACCGGCTTTGGCCATCAAGTCGCCTTCATAACTGGCGTCCATGAACACCTTCCCGGCAAAACTCCGCCCGGATTCCATCACAATCCGTTCAATGCGCCGGCCCTGCTTCACCACGCCGCGCTTCAAGTCCAGACGCTCGCCGTAAATCACCGGCACCTTCACCTCGCGGATCATCTCCAAGAACACCTTCTCCGCCACGTAAGGCTCGAACATCCACCAAGCCTGTTCCTGGTCCCAGCTTTGCCTGCCACGAGAGAGAGCCAGGTAATCCGCGCAGGTTCCATACTTCCAGCTCCGCTCGTTGCGATAGCACTGCCAGACGCGGTGAAAAAACTCGCGAGCCAGTCCGCCGATGGCTTTCTTGACTCCGATATCCGTGGCGCCCAAGCCACCGGAACTCAGTCCACCAAGATGCCGTCCGGGTTCGATCAATACCACCGTCTTGCCCGATCGAGCCACTTGCACGGCTGCAATGACACCGCTGGAAGTGCCGCCATACACCACCACGTCGTGCGTCTCTGCGGCGAAGCAGTCTGCGGCCAACAGCCACTCACCGAGCAACAGCGTGCAACTGCACAGGAACTTGATGGATCGTGAGAGATTCATTGCCATGGACCTTTCTGTCGCCGGACAACGGAGAAACCGCCTGCTCTTTACAGAAGCTCTTTGAGCAAGTGGACGACGACTCCTTATGAACTCGTTGGCGACGAGAGGCGAGCGTAGACACCCGTTGCATCGAAGACAAGCTTCCGGTCAGCCTGGACAACATCTCCTCAAAAACGGATTTCACTTTCAACAGCAACTGAGCCATCCGCCTTCAGTAACGACGTCTTTGTGCTTCTTCAAACGCTCCACGGCGTCCGCATCGGCCGCGACAACAGCCGGTTCGCGATCACATCATCCGGAAACCTTTCCTGCGCCGCGTCCCATGTCAGCGGCCGGCCGAGCCGGCACGAAATCGCACCGAGGTGACAGACAGTGGCCGTGCGCTGGCCGATCTCCGCGTGCGCCGCTGGCAAGCGCCGGCTCAATACGCAGTCAATGAAATCGGCGTGGTGAGTGTGAGCGCCCGAGCGCAGGTGGACCTCTTCCGGGCCTATCTTCGACTTCAGAATCTTGTCCGAACTGGCGCTGATGGCCCCTCCACTGAGATGAATCCAGCCTTCACTGCCCTCGAACTTGACGCCAAAATCCTCCGCGGTGGAGTGGATCAACCGGACGCCGTTTGCGTAGCGATAGGTAATGGTGAAATCCGTCGGCGCGTCGTAAATGCCGCTCGCTGGAAACGCTGCTTTGCCGTCAATGTGCTCCGGCCCGCTCAGGTCGGTGCCCATGCCCCACGAGGCGAGATCAACAAAGTGCACGCCATTGTCGCTGATGTTTCCCTCGGCGTAGTCAAAAATCCACCGGAAGTTGATGTGACACCTCGCCGCCGTATAGGGCATCCACGGCGCCGGGCCGAGCCACAAGTCGTAGTTGAAATCCGGCGGGACCGGCTGCGGCGGTTCGTGTCCGCTGTAGCCGTCGCGGATTTTGATTCCCTGCCCCGGCCCGACACGCACGGTGTGCAGCTTGCCGATGCGCCCGTTGCGCACCAGTTCGCAGCCGAAACGAAACATGTCAATCGAGCGCCGCTGTGTGCCGGTCTGCAACACGCGGCCGTATCGCTTGACCGTCTCGACGATGGCTCGGCCTTCCGTCACCGAGTAAGCCAGTGGTTTTTCGCAATAGACGTCCTTGCCGCTTCGTGCAGCAGCAACCGCGATGACCGCGTGCGTGTGGTCCGGCGTGCCGATCATCACCGCGTCAATGTCGTCGCGCGCGATCAGCTCGCGAAAATCCTGCGTCACGATGCATCCTTTGAAGCGGCCGGAGAACGACTGCCTGCCATATTGATCTTCGATGACGGCCGCCGTGGCTTTCGCGCGCGGCAAATCCACGTCGCACGAGGCCACGACCTGCACGCGCGGATCGGCCAGGAACACACGTGTGTTGCGGCCGCCTTGGAGGCCCGTGCCAATGCAGGCCAGCGTGATGCGTTCGTTCGGAGGCGCGGCGCCGAGGATCCCCGGCTTGAGAATGAACGGCACCGTGACGGCGCCGCGACAGGCGTGCTTTAGAAAACCGCGTCGCGACAAGTTCACACTCATGAGGATCTCCGACGGCGGCATCCGTGGCTACCAACCGTGCTGGTCCGCCTCGCGCTGGGCTTTTTTCAAAACATCCTCGACGGAAACCGGCCGGCCGCCCTGCCGCTTGCTTTCATCGGCGGCTTCCATGAACCCATAAATCTCCAGCGTCTGCGCGGCCGGGACCGGTGGCTTGCGGGTCTGGAAGAACTTCGCGATTTCAGCCACCAACGGTTCGTAGCCTTCGAACTTTCCCGCCGGTCCCACGCCCTTCTCGCCAAACACCATGGCGCCGAATCCAGTGCGGCCTTGGAGGATGCCTCGAAGCGTCCCCACGCGCCCGTCGTTCCAAACGCCGGTTACGATGTCGGCCGTCTCGCCATGCACCCGCGAGACGGTCCTGCAGCCCGGCCCCATGATCGTGAACAGCATCTCGGCGCCATGGATCCCGTAGTAAAACAGATCGGGATGATCGGGAAGAATCGAGACGTTGTTGCTGTAAGCATCGCAGCCCAACACGCGGCCGATCTTGGGATCGTCGTTCATGGCGGCAATGCCCGGGCTGTAGCGCAGCGACGAGCTAGAGAACAGTGGCGTGCCCGTGCGCCGGGCTTCGCGAAAGATCGCTACGACCTCCGCCAACGATGCCGCCACCGGCTTGTCCACAACCACCGGCTTGCGCGCCGCGAACACCGGCTTCACCTGCTTCATGTGCGGCCGGCCGTCAATGCTGGCGATGATCACCGCATCGCTCTTCGCCACCAGCGATTCCACCGAGTCCACAATCTCCACGCCCAGCCCCCGCACAATCTCGATGTTCTTCTGGATGTTGGTGCTGCTGAAAGGAATGTCGGCACTGAAGGCGGGATAGGCTGCGACCACTTTGAGGGCGCTGACAGGTGAGTCGGCTTTCGCGTTCTGGATGATCTTCGTCCACGGCACGCCGTGAGCGTCAAGGCCGATGATGCCGACTTTGATTTGCGCCGCGGGTTCGGCGGCGTTGAGAGTCGTGGCGGCAAGCCACACGGCGGTCGAGAGCAATGTAAAACTGCGCATGCTGGTTCTCCTTGGTTGCCACCCAGTGTAGAAGGTGGGCGGGCCGGCGCAAGCGCGGAATCGAACCACTTGGTTGGCAGCGACCGCTCACGAGGCGTGTTCCGCGTTGACCGCACACAGAAAGAAAACCACGATCGCCAGCCCCGTTCCAACGCCGGCGCGTTTCACGCCCGCCTTAAACCTGACTCGCCATCTCCGAGTCATGCGAAGCGGATTCGCGACAAATGAGCAAGATGTCATCAGATTCAGATGACTATTACAGAAAACGTTTTTGCGCGGGAGTGGTGTCAAACTCCCACCAACCCATTCTTACACCGGTAGAATTCTCTTCGCCTCTTCCATTGTCTTGCACGTCACGATGTGGACGCCATGACTATAGTGGAACAGCGACATGATGCTGAATCCAATGTCCTTGCGGGGATTCGGAATGACCCTCACGATGGTCTCCACTCCGCACTTGTTAAACAGGTCCATCATCCGATCAATCTGAGTTGAACAAGTGAAATCCATGGACTCCAAATCGCTCAAATCCGTCAGCATTCGAAATCCCGGCTTGATATTGGACAGGTGCTGTTGAATCTCCTCGTGGCAACATTGGGCTTCTTCCGGGTCAACGTGCCCGGTCCAACTGATTGTGAACAGCCGGGCTGCTGCATCAAGAGTAATGTGATACATGATGCATCCTGTGTATAGCGACTTGGTTTTGTTAGCAGATCAGAGTAATGTTTCCAACTACGCATTCACCGCAAAAACCCGTGGCGAGCATTTGAAGGAAACATTATGGCAAAACAAAACAGCCCATATGTCATCGACATGCAACCCGGCGAGTATTGGTGGTGTTCCTGCGGGGAATCCGCAAAACAGCCCTTTTGTGATGGAGCACACAAGACAAGAGGCATGGGCCTGACTCCTCTTCGTGCGGTGATCGACAAACCAGGCAAGGTGGCCTGGTGCGGGTGCAAAGCTTCTGGAAAGAAGCCGTTCTGTGATGGTGCCCATCAGAAACTGTGATTGTGGTTCCGGCGTAGAAAAACCAAGCAACCCCTGCAAAACATATGAACAACCCAGGCGCACCAAACACAAACGTCATTTCCAAACCGAGCACACATCTGCTGGGCAGAATCAGAGCTATTCTTGAGAGTGTTGGGGATGGTCTCAATGACATCGAGCTCACTCGCTTGCTCCTGCAAGCTACGCTGCCGACCGAAAAGGGATTCGCATTTCTGAGTTTCGCTGACGGATGTGTGACACTGACTGTCCCTCAGCAGGATTTGGCGAACTGGTATCCTAATAAAGGATGGATAGCGCCGGAGAAGGAAGCGATCGGCAAGGCAATTGCGGAGAAATGCGGGTTTTCGCTCTATGAACCTCCCGATGCAGTGGTCGGTTTCGACGCGTCCGGGGTTCGCCACCACTTGTCGATGAGTAATTTGGCGGAAACCATCGTGATCGCGCACTCTCGTTACTTGAAGATCCGTCTGTTTGACACCAAGGCCAATAGACCACTGCCATTGCCTGAGAATATTCTAGAACAACTTGCCGCTCTGTATCCGAGCTAATTGAAGCTGATCGAAGCCCAGTAGCCCAAAGCGATTCCAATCAGGGTGCTCGTCATGATGAGCCGGAGAGGATTCATCCGCCAGAGCGATCTGCAGCCGAAAACCTTGTAACAGACTGCGCCTGCCGAGCCGCCAATCACGGCACCCGTGATGATTCCAGTGGTCATTCGTGCTCTTGAGAATGCTACTTCCCCCACGTGAGCGTTGCACGGTTAATCAGCATCGCCGCCGGGGCGACCTGATTCTCGATTCCCTTTGGGGGCCGTGCAAAACCTGATGAAGCCTCAAGCGGCAGGCGGGGTTGAACGGATTCGCCGTCTTGCGTTGAACCCGAAGACCCAATTCAACGGACAAGAATGTCCGTCTTGCGGCAAACTTCGGTTTTCGCATTGAATCGCCGGCTGGCGTGGTTACTGTGACGGCATGGAGAAACTGCGGCTGGATTTGTTGTTGGTGGAGCGCGGGCTGTGCGAGAGCCGCGAGAAGGCCAAACGCGCCATCATGGCGGGGCAGGTGTTGGTGGCGGGACAGGTCACGGACAAGCCCAGTGCGGAGGTCGCGACCGATGCCGCCATCGAACTGAAGGCGGAGGAGAAGTTTGTCAGTCGCGGCGGCCACAAGCTGGAGGCGGCGCTCGATCATTTCAAGATCCACGTGGCCGGCGCGGTGTGCGCGGACCTCGGCGCTTCGACGGGCGGGTTCACGGATTGCCTGTTGCAACGCGGCGCGGCGCGCATCCATGCGGTGGATGTCGGCAAAGGCCAGCTCGCCTACAAGCTGCGGCGCGACCCGCGCATCGTGGTGCATGACGGCATCAATGCGCGCCATCTCCAGCGGCAGCAGATCGGCGAGGCGGCGGACATCGTGACGATGGACCTGGCGTTCATCGGGCTGGCCAAGGTGCTGCCGGCGGCGAAAGAGCTATTGAAACCGGCGGGCGGCAAAGAGCCCGGCAGCGGCTCGACAACTTGCGACACCGGGGTTATTATCGCTCTCATCAAGCCACAGTTTGAAGCCGGGCCGAAGGATGTCGGCAAAGGCGGCGTGGTAAAGGACCCGGCGGTGCACAAACGAGTGGTGGAAGCAGTGCGAACGTTTGCGACGAAAGAGTTGGGCCTGCGCTGCGACGGCGTCATCGAGTCGCCGTTGCTTGGCCCGGCTGGCAACAAGGAGTTTCTGATTTGTCTGCGCAGATAACAACAGTCGGGCTGGCAATCAATCCCGACAAGAAACTGGCGCGTCAACTGGCGCGCACGGCGACGGCACTGCTGAAGCGGGCGGGCGTCCACGTGTTAAGCGCGCACGGCGACGTGGCGGCGCTGGCGGCGCGCTCGCAAATGCTGCTGGTGTTCGGCGGCGACGGCACAATGCTGCGCGTGGCGCGCGAGATGAACGGCGCGCAAACGCCGGTGCTCGGCATCAACGCGGGCGCGCTCGGTTTCCTGACGGTCGTGCCAGCGGAGCGCATGGAGAAAGCGCTGCGCGCGGTGCTGGCCGGGCGCTACACGTTGCGCGCGCGCGCGATGTTGAAGATGGACATCGTGCGGCGGGAGCGATGGCTGCCGGCCCACTATGCGTTGAACGACGTGGTCATCTCGCGCGGCGCGGCGGCGCGCATCGTGCGGATGGCGGTCGGGATTGATGGCGAGCCGCTGACGGAATACGTCTGCGACGGGATGATTTTTGCGACGCAGACCGGCTCGACGGCCTACTCGATGAGCGCGGGCGGGCCGATCCTGACGCCGGGAACGGAGGCGTTCGTGATGACGCCGATCTGTCCGCACTCGCTGACGAATCGCTCGGTGGTGGTGGGCCGTTCGGCGGTCGTGGAGACGCGGATTTTGAGCCAGGCGGAGGAACTGGTGCTGACAGTGGACGGTCAGGTGCGGGTGCGGCTGCGAAGCGCGGACACCATCCATGTGCGTCGTGGCAACCGCCAGTTCCAGCTCGTGTTGCCGGAGGGGTATTCCTACTACGAGACGCTGCAACGCAAACTGAACTGGAGCGGCGCGAACGTCTGAGGTCTGCTCACGCGCGAAACGCAAACAGCGATCCCTCAAATCCCGCCACGACAAGCCGTTTGCCTTTCCGCGCGACTGTGTGGCCTTCCGCCTCCAATCGCTTCTTTTGTGCTTCGACGCCACCCGGATATTTCTCGTTGAGCTGGCCGTCTGACTTCAGCGTCCGCCAATGCGGCGTGATTCTGACTTTGCCTTTCGACGCCGCTTCCTCGGCAGCGTGCGCGGCGATCCACGCAAAGATACCTGTGGTGATCGGGCAGCCGAGGGTGGCGTTGTGACGACGAGCGAGCGCGGCCCGAATCTCATTGATCGTGGCCAGCTTGCCGCGCGGCACTTGCTTCATCAACTCATCCACCTCACGCGGCGCGGGCACAACAACCGTGCTTTCGCCCCAGCGCTGGGTCATCTTCCCGGCAATCTCAACAACCTTCGGCAGGTCTTTGTCGTTGTCGAGTTTCGCCTGCCAGGTTTTGCGCCGTTTCGTATTCAATGTCCCAGCCCGACTTGCTCCAGGCAGCCCGTTTCGATCATACCCTCGCGCACCGTGAACACGCCGGGGAATTTCTTTCCCCACTCGACATTCGCGGCGGGGCAATATTGCCGTGAGTTGCCTTCGATCGCCGTGACGGGGCCTATGTGCGCGGCGAGGCCGGCGCTGTGCAGAAACGATTGGCCGGGACACGTCAGGTCCTGCACGCAGAGGAACATGTTGTTCTTCTGCGCCGCCGCCGCCATCAGCAGCGCCTGGCTCTGGCCTTTGCACGCCTTCAGCGCCACGCCGCTGTAGCCCTGCTCGCGCGCCAACTGGAATGTCTCGTAATCCGTCAACGACTCGTCAATCACCACCGGCTTCAGCGCTGCCGCCGCGTGCATCTTGTTTTCCGGATGCGCCTTGAGATCCCGCGCGGTCGGCTGCTCCACGTAGGCGACACGGTCAAACGCTGTCGCGTTGCCTTCCTTCACGCGCCGCAGCACCTCCAGCAGGTAATCCACGCTTTTGCACTGCTCGTTGAAGTCGAGCGAATAGACCCACCGCTCCACGCCGCGCCGCGCCTGCGTCTCGGCCACGACGCGCTCGATGGCCAGCACACGGTTCACGTCCCAATCCGCGTTGTCGCCGTTGAGCTTGATCTTCAGGTGCGTGAGCTGGTCCTTCACGATCCACTCGCCGAGCGTGTTCGGCAGGCCGTCGTTCAACCGCTCCTTCACGTCGGCGTCCGTGAGCGCGTCAAGCGCGCCGATGAGATGATAGAGCGGCATCCGCGCCTTCGGCCGGTGCAGCGAGTAACGGTCGAGAAAGTCGCCGCCGAACGACGCGTCGAGGTAGCGCGCGATGTCGTGGTTCATCCATTCCGCGCCGTAGCAGTCATAGACGTGGCGGCCGTGGACTTTGCCGTAGGCGTCGTGCAGCGCCGCGTCGAACGGGCTGAACACCACCAGCGTGCAGAGCTTTGGCACCGGCTCGACCAGCTTGCACGTGCGGCTCACCTTCGCTGCGAGTTTCAGCGCCTCCGGTTCCATCTCGTGGCTTAACTCCACCGGATGCGCGCAAAGGTCGCAGTCACGCAACAGGCCGGCGATCTTCTCGGCGAGCGCTTTCATCGCCTCCAGCCGCTCTGCTTCCGGGATCGTCTTGCTTGGAAACGACCAGACACTGCCGAGCGGCATCGAGCCGCTGCCCTCGGCCTCGCGCCCGGTGCGCGTGCGGACGCGGATGCGGACGTTCAGCAGCGTGCAATGCGACACCGGCACGCCGCCGAATTTCAGCGGCGTGCGGTAGGCGTGGTGTTCAAAAGTCGTTTCGACCTCGCGAATGGAGATGTCCGTCGGCAGAGATTTCATGGCCGCGGAGCATAACGGACCCGCGGCCACAAATAAAGAACTGCGTCAACGGACAACGACTAGTAATCAGTGAACAGTGGGCAGCACAGGGCCTTACGGCTTCTGCAACACTGCCTGGATATCGGAGCGGTTCTTGGGCCAGTCGGCGCGGACGGTTGCATCCCAGACTTTTACGTTATCCAGGTGGGCGGACTTGCCGGCGATGGTGAAGCCGACCATGTTCTTGGTGGGGTGGTTGACACCTTCCGACTTGAGGTAGCCGACGGGCTGGTTATCAATGCTGATCAGCATCTCGTCGCCGACGACTTCCACGCGCGCCTGGTGCCACTTGTCGGTGTCGAGGGCGATCTTAAACGAAGCAGACTTGTCCTTGATGCTTTCCTGGATTTGCTTCTTCTCTTCCGGACTCGTGTTGGGGTTTTTGTTCTTCTCGTAAATGTCGTTCTTCATGTTCCCAAACTTGGAGTCGGCGAGTTGAGTCGAAGAGGGCGTGATCGTGGCGCGAATGATATGGCCCGCGTGTGCGTCCTTGTAGTTACTGTCTTCCATCATCAAATGGCAGCCCGTGGAGCCGTCGAATTTGAAGGAGAACTCGGCCACGATGTCCTTGTAGAGAAAACGCGGCTCGGCGTAGGCGTAGGCGCCGTGATGATCTTCGGGGTTCTCCGCCGCGACAACGACGCCATTCTGGATTCCCCAGAATCCCTTTCCCAACCTCCACTTCGGGGGCATCGCGCCGCGCGAGAAGTCATCCTCGAACAGCAGCTTGCCGGGCTTGGCGAGAATCGGCAGCTTCTCGGCGGGGGAAAGCTCCCTGGCGATGTCCACTTGGGTGGCGATGAATTTGGAACTGCCTTCCTTGGGCGGCGTGAACGTGATGGTGACTGTATCGCCTCGCTGGAGGTCTTTCAGTTCGCACGGACGCCAGCCGCCGCGGGTGACTCGCGCGCCCTTGATGGAGAAATGGACGCTCTTGGAATCCAGCTTGTTTCTTGAACCGCCACCGCCTTTGCCGACCGGGCTGAGTTCGGCTTTCACGGTCAGGCTGATGGGAGTCATGTTGACCACCACGCCTCTGAATGGACTTTCGATATTGCTGCCACCGGGATTGGGCACCTGGCCTTGGGCCATCGGACCAGAGACCAGCAGGCACAACACAGTTGCCGCGATTCCAACAATTAGTTTCATGTTTTTCATCGTCATCACTCCTGTTGATTGACCGCATCACCGCGTCGCCGTCCCGAACCAAACCGGGCTGCTCCACGCGATTTCGCCGTCCTTTTGCATCACACGGACGTAGTAGAAGGAAAACCCGGCCGGCGGACGCCCGTCGGTGAACGTAAACTGGCTCTGGCAGCCGCCGCCGGTTTTGCAATGGATGAATTCGTTATTCCGGCAGACCTCGATGCGGTCAATGTCCGCCGGACAATCGGCCTTCACCTCGACCGTCACTTTTGCGCCGGCGAGCTGCTCCGCCTTTTCGCCCATCAAGTGGCCGTTCACGCGCACGTCGAGGAATATCTTCGCCGCCGTGCTCGCGTAGCAGCGCCGCGCGCGCAACGCATCAAGAATCGCCTCGCGCGAAAGCTCCGGCGCATAGACACACGCCTTGCCGTAGCCGCCGGCGTGGTCGGGGCTGGCGATGGAGCCGATGACGATGCCGCGCGCCCAGGCGTCCTGGATGAAATAGCCGCGCGGCGTGGTGCGCTCGGCCTCGCGCGGCGCGCCTTTGTATTCATAGGAGCCGCGGCATTGGAAAATCTCCGCCACGGGTTGCGCGACCTCGTCGGTGAAGTTCCAATCCGTCGGCACGTTGCCCGTGTCGGCGATCTGGTGCGGGATCTGGACGAAGTTGGCTTTCATCTTCCGCAGTTCCTCCCACATCTGCGCCGGCGTGTAGCGCGTGCGGGCGTTCCACCAACGCGGGAAATACGGGTCGGCAAGAATCAGATTGCGATGACCGTAGAAGCCGTAGGGATGCTTGTCGCTGTATTCCTCAAACGTCGAGGTCCACTCCTCCGCCAGGAACGTCAGGAACCGCGGCGGGTCGTAGTTGGCGCGCGCGAGCTTGGCCAAGAAGTTCCAGTGGTAGGGATTGATGTTGTAGCCGTGGTCGGTGGCGGCAGCAAAATCATGCCGCGCGATGTCCCGCATGTTCGCGTAGCTCTCGTCCACCGACTCGTCGCCGCAGCGGTTGCACTGCGAGATGTCGGTGTGATCGTGCAGGTCGCCGAAGTAAAGGTTGAGCTTCTGGCCGTTGTAGCTGATTGAAGGTGTCGGCCGGTCCTCGCCGCGCTCGACGCGAACCGTGCCCGGCGCGAACGGCTCTTTGGGCTCGACAAGCGGCACGAACTCCGCCTTTGGCATGGAGACGGCGGCCGGTTTCGCCGGCACGCTCGCAAGCGACACCTGGCTGTCGGCGCTCTTCGAGTCTTCCTCGCTGTCATACATGATGCGCCGCTCTTCCGATTGGTAGGCGATGACGACCCGCTCGCCGGCCAGCGCGATGGCGGGCCAGCGGTCCATACCGGGCCGGTGCGAGACCAGCACCGGCTCCGTCCATGACGCGCCGTCGAAGCACGTCAGCGTCACGTTCCAGAAACGCGATTTCGCTTTCTTGCCTTGGGCCGCGCCGAGGGTGCGGCACGCGAGCCAAAGCCGTCCCGACGAATCGAATGTCGCTGCCGGCGCCTCCGCGTGCGTCCGGAACACCGGCGAGGTCGCCGCGTAATTTCCCGACGCGAGCAATCCGTCATCGCCCACCTTCGCGATGATGAGCCGTCGAATCTGCGCCTGACCGATGCTGTAGGGCAGCCGTTGCTGGATGCCCTCGTCGCCGGGCCGGTTGCCCATCAGCGCGTTCTCGTAGATCAACCAAAGGTCGTTGCCGCGCGTCAGCAGCAACGGATGCCGGTCAATCGTCGGCGCGCGCGTCAGCCGCGTCTCGGCGCGCCACTCGCCGACGGCTTTGCGACGGCGCAGGAAGACGTCGTAGTTGTTCTGCTGGAAACTGTGCCACGCCACCGCAACCTCGCCGCCCGGCAGGACCGCGACGGTCGGATCGTAGTTTGAACACTCGCCGGCGCTGACGCGTTCCGGTTTCGAAATGACGCCATCACGCAACGACGCCGCAACAATCTCGCGCCAGCCGCTCGCGTTGGATTCCCACGCCACCCAGAGCGTGCCGTCGCGCCATGCGCCCGCCGGCTTCACGTCCACCGCGCCGACGCTGCTGATGCGCACCGGCTGGCCCGGCCCCTCCGCGCCGCACGGCAGCGCATAGATGTCCCAGTTCTTGTTCACCTCCGCCGCGTAGAGCACGAACATCTTGTCGCCCGCCGCCACCGCCTTGAAGCCGAGCAGGTAGAGGTCTTTCGCGCCGAGCGGCTGCCACTGGCCGAGCTTCTTGAACGTCCGGCCCGCGACGGTATAACGCGCGATCTGCATCGTGTCGTGGTTGTCGCGAAAACTGTTCCACACGACATAGACCGAGCCGTCGCTCGCCTGCGCCATCGTCGCCTCGTCGTTGAAGCCGGTGTTTGCCGACACCAGTTCCGTCACCGGCAGCTCGGTTTCATGGAGCGCGATGTCGTCAATCCAGACGCGGCCCGCCGGCGCGCCGTGCGAGGACGGCGCGATGATCTGCAACTCCATCATCCCGTTGGTCGTGACGGGCACGTCGCATTCATACTTCCGCCACTGGTTCGGCAGCTCGTCCCATGCGCCCGCCATCAACCGCGATGTGCCGGCCTTGGCCTTTGGCGGCGGCTCGCCCGGCGGGGCATATCGCAACACCACCTTGGTGCGATTCGTCGCCTTGACCCAAATCTCAAACTGGTAGCGGCAGCCGGCCTTCACCGGCACGCGCTTGCGCAGCACGAGCGCCTGCTTCTCACTCGTGACTTCGCCGCTGAGGCACGTCTTGCCTGAGTGGGCGCGTTTGGGTTCGTTGACCAGCTCGTGTTTTGCATCCGTCTCCCAACCGCTCGTGCCCTCCTCGAAACCGCCGTTGGTGATGAGATTGACCGGCGCAGCCGCCTGCGCCGTGGTTAGGGTTCCGATGGCCGCGAGCCATCCCGCCAGCAGGAACGAAAAAGTGAGCGAGCGCATGACGCGATTTCTACCACTCCGCCGTCCGCGGGTCAACGCGCCGCGTTTGCGCCGCGTTCGCGCCGAAAGGCAAAGTCCAAACGATGGGGAGAGGGCGTTTGTAATCTCGGTTAATGCACCAACTAGCACGGGCGGGCGAGATCATGGGACTACACTTCACAACCTTGGGTCCACCGGTTCACTCTCCAGAGCCAAGACCCCGAAGACGCATTCGTGAACCCGCCGCAACGGTTCTAAACGCACGAAGCGTTCCAACGCTTCGATGCCCAGAGCAAACTCGCGGGACGCCAACGACCGCTTGGCTGACAGACCTCGCGAGCGCAAACGGTCCAGATGTTCAGCGGCGGTGTAGTCAGGGCCATAGATAATCCGAAGGTATTCCCGACCGCGGCACTTCACCGCCGGCTGCACCAAGCCGTGCCGGCCTCGCGTGATGAAGTCGAATGGCTTGATCACCATTCCCTCGCCACCACGCGCCGTCAGTTCCTGCCACCAACGGATACCGTCCTCTTGGCTAGCTGGATCAGTGGTATCCACAACCTTGAAAGGCGTCGCGAGGAACAACCGATCATCCGCACGTGCCAATTTGGTCAGTGTTTCCATGTGCCAGACATGGTCCTTCCCTGTATGAGCAATGCCTTCTGTCGCCAACAGATGAAACGGAGCGAGCTTGAAGTCGGCAATGGAACTGACGCGCCAGCAATAGCGGCGATACGCGTCTGTAAACTGTGTCGCCATCGCCGCGCGGCTGCGGCTTCGCTCCAACAACACGGCTACATCTACGCCACGCACTGCTGTCTGCTGCAACGCTGTCACTGCTTCGGCCAATCCAACCCGAGCCGCCGTGCCGACGGCAGCGTATTGGCGTTGCAGCAGTTCTTGGGCTTTGGCCGACCATGGCATCAGTTCGCAGTCCATGCAAAGCCAGTCGGTCTTAAACTCAGCCCAGAAACCCGCCGCCTCGACGACCGCTCGCACGCGCTGCAAAAACTCGACTTCCAAGGTTGTATCGTTGAAAAACCGCCGTCCGGTGCGTGTGTAGCAAATACCAATGTCTTCGCCAACTACGCCGAAACGTTTGCGCGCGGCGTTTTCATCGCGGCAGACAATGACCACGGCGCGTGATCCCATGTGCTTTTCCTGGCAAACCACGCGCGGCACGCCCTCATGGCGAAAGTAGGCGAACGCTTCAGCAGGATGTTCGAGCAAACCCGGTTCGCGTGTTGTCTCCGTTGGCGACATGGTCGGCGGCAGGTAGATCAACCATTTCGGGTTCGCTGCGAAACGACTCATCACCTCCAGCGCCGCGATAGCATTCTCCTCCCGCACCGTCACGTTGTGGTGAAGCCGGGTCGAGACGATACGCTTGCCAAGCACATCCTCGATGTCAAGTTGGTCGTCCTGTTGCTGTTGTGCGTTGAGTGCCGGCGCCTGTTGCTCCGAAGGCAGGAACGGTTTGGCTGGCTGGCAGTAGGTGCGCGCTGCTGGGACTGACACCAGTTCCTTTTCCGGGTAACGCAACACCGTCAACTTCCCACCGAAGACGCAACCAGTGTCAATGTTGATGGTGCGGTTGAGCCATTCGGGTTCGGGCACGGGCGTATGGCCATAAGCGATCATCGCTTTGCCGCGATACTCAGCCGCCCAGTCGTAGCGCACGGGCAGACCAAACTCATCGGTTTCGCCGGTCGTTTCGCCGTAAAGGGCAAACTCCCGAACGCGCGCCGAACCGCGGCCCTGCATTTCCTCCTTCATGCCAGCGTGAGCCACGACCATGCTGCCGTTGTCGAGGACATAGTGGCTGACCAAGTCATCAAGAAACTCGATGACTTTCTCTTTGAACGCCGCTGGTTCCGGCTCTAACTGCGTCAGCGACTCTGCAAGACCGTGGGTGATCTGCACATCCTTGCCGCGCAATGCGCGCAACAGTTTTATGTCGTGGTTGCCGGGCACGCACAACGCCACGCCCGTTTCGACCATGCTGATAACCAACCGCAACACCTCGACAATTTTCGGACCGCGGTCCACAAGATCGCCAAGGAAAACGGCTTTCCGCCCCGCAGGTGAGCGCACGACGTAGTTTGGCATACCCGGATCGGGTTGGGTGACCACCTCATAGCCGAGTTGTTTCAAAAGCGCGGTTAATTCATCGAAACAGCCATGCACGTCGCCGATGATGTCGAAGGGGCCGTGCTCATGCTTAAGATTGTTCCAAAGCGGCTGTCGCTCGATAAGCACGGCGTCCACTTCCTCCGGCGAGTTCAGCACAAATACGTGCCGAAAGCCCTCCCGTTGAAGCCCACGCAACGACCGGCGCAGTTGCTGGGATTGTTGGCGAATCACGTGTGGACCGAAGTCGCGGTCGCTGCGCTGGCGGTTACGCTCGTGACATATTTTCTCTGCCAGATTCAGCACGATTGCGACAGGCAGGCAATGATACTCACGCGCGAGCGCCACTAGCGGCTTGCGCGCCTCGGGTTGCACGTTGGTGGCGTCCACCACGACCAACTTGCCCGCCGAAAGCCGTTTGGACGCGATGAAGTGTAACACCTCGAACGCCGGTGTCGTCGCTGTTTGACTATTCTCATCGTCCGAAACCAAACCACGGCAGAAATCTGACGACAGCACCTCTGTTTGCTTAAAATGCCGGCGCGCAAACGTGGATTTCCCGCAGCCCGATGGGCCGATCAACACCACGAGCGAAAGTTCGGGTATGGTGATTTTCATCGGGAAAACATCGCCATCTGCGTCGGTGCGCCCACAATCAGATCTTCAGGCCCAACCGGCAAGAATCTGACGGCATACTCAAACCGCGCCGCCACAGCTTCTCCCCAGGCTCGAAACTCTGCGCGCGTCCACTCAAAGCGATGGTCGCGGTGGCGCAGCTTGCCGGCGGGCAGCGACTCGAACTTCACGTTGTATTCCACGTTCGGTGTCGTCAGCACTACTGTGGCCGGGCGGGCGCACTCGAACAGCACACGCTCAAACGCCGCCAGTCGTGGTGCGTCGAGATGCTCGACCACCTCCACGACCGCGGCGGCGTCGAATCCCGCCAAGCGTTTATCGCGGTAGGTCAGTGCGCCTTGAATCAATTCAATGCGTTCCTTCTGCCGCGGTGGCAACCGGTCGAGGTGTAATCGTTCCGCCGCAATCTCCAGCACCCGGTGCGAAACATCCAATCCAACAATCTTTTCGAAGCTTTTCTCCTTTAGCAGAGCCTGTAGCAGACGGCCCTCGCCACAGCCGAGGTCGAGCACCCGTTTAGCACCACCACTCTTTAGCGCCGCCAGCACCGCGCCGAGCCGCTGCTCGTTCAGACTGAGCCGCTCCTCGACGACGGCCTCCTCAATCGCGTGATTTTCTGCCACACTGTCGGGGTTATCTTGGTCCTCCTCTAGCAACTGTGCCAACGCTTGACGGGCCAGCGCGCGCCGATGCTTGAGGTAGCGATGAACGATCTGGTCGCGCTCCGGGTGGGCCGCCAGCCATTCGCCGCCGTGGCGCAACAGCTTCTCCACTTCGTCTTCGCCGACCCAGTAGTGTTTTTCGTCGTCCAGCACTGGAATCAACACGTAAAGGTGCGTCAGCAAATCACGCAGCTTTGCTTCTGCCCGCAGCCGCACCGTAAAGTAGCGACTTGCTCCCCACTCCGGGAATTTCTCATCCAAACCGTGTTGCTGCGCGCTGACGACATAGCCTAGCGGCTCGAAAAGCCGTCGCAGAAACTCCTTGCCGCCGCGGCACGGCAGCGCGGCCAGCGTCGCCTCTAACGGTAGTGGTTTCTCTGCCAGCTCTGGCCGTTCCTTGCTGCGGCCGGCCAGTGCGCTTCGGAAGACCTGCGTAATGGCCACGCTCAGAAATGACGATGCCACGTAAGGCCGGTCGTTCACATACTGGTCGAGCAACCCACCTTCGCCTGCCGGCCCACGTCGATTTCGCACTAGCGCCACCGGGTCCACATCCAACAACAGCGCCGCCGTGCATTTCTCCTCACTGGCTTCTGGATAGAAAACATGGGCGCGTCCGAACGAAAGATCAAACTCGTGGCTCTTGGCCGGGTTCTTGTGCAACAGGAAGCCCAAGTCAGTCGCAGGACGGCAAGTTGCTGTGATTGTCAGTAGCATCGGATTGTTGAAAGACCACTATATCACGGCTTGCGGCTGACCCAGATGGGGGAAGTCCAGACGAGATCGTTGGCACCGACTTGGGCGCGGACGTAGTAGTAAGCGCTCTGGCCGGGCTTCAGCGAGGGGTCGGTGAAGGTGAAGGTGGTCTCGGTTGTGTTGGGCTTGCTCGTGTAAACGAACTGGCCGTCGCGGACGACCTGCACGAGCGCGAGCGGTTCGGCGGCGACGAGCTTGGCCTCGATCTTCGGCGCGGCACTCACTTCGATTTCCTCACCCTGAGGTTTGCCACCGATGCGCGTTTGGATGGAGACCTTGGTTGTGCCGCCGAAGGTGCGGCGGGCGCGCAGGGCGGCGAGGATGGCTTTGCGGCTGAAGTCGGTGGCCCAGACGCCGGCGTTGGCGATGTGGGTCTGGCCGTGGTCGCTGGAGGCGATGATGCCGATGCGGACGCCCTTGGCGAGCGCGTCCCACATGAAGTTGCCCGGCGTCATGATCTTCGCCGCGCGCGGGCAATCGGCGAACTCGTAGTTGCCGCGGACCTGGAAGATTTCGGCAACGCGCTCGTGCTCCTTGTTCCACTTATCCCAGTCCATGCGCGAGCTGGCATCGGCAAGCTGGTGAGGGATGGCAATGCAGCCGCTGTTGGCGAGCACGCGGAAAAGCTCCTCCGGCGAGTCGTCCTCGCGCACGGGCCGGCCGCGCACGTCGGAGATGACGTTTTTGTGGCCACCACGGGCCTCGTAGCTGCCGCCGTGTTCGTAGCCGTAGAGGGCAAGGAACCGGCCGGGAATGCTATACAGGTCGCAGTATTTCTCGGAGCGCCACCACGCGTAGTCCTGGCGCGGGCGCTGGATGCGGTCGCTGCGGTGCTTGAGGATGTCCTGGTCGTGGTCGCTGATGGCGAGCCAGTCGAGCTTGTAGGCGTTGAGCGCGTAACGGTAGCCGTCCTGCAACGAACCGTCGCCGCCGTTGATGCACTGGCTGATATCGGTGTGGCGGTGGGTGTCGCCCAGAAGAAGCCGGTAGGTCTTGCCGCCCACGCTCCACTCGCGCGGCAGCGGTTTCTGTTCGGGATCGGCGGCGGCGGGCGCGACCTTGCCGAGCGTGCCGGCGGCGGCGGACTGTGGCGAGCGCGGTTCGGAACCGAAGCCGCGCAGCGAAGCGACAAAGACATCGTGGTCCACCGGCATCGCGGGCCGCAGCCGCGTGCGGTTATCGCCAGCGAAACAAACAAGGAGGTTGCCGTCGCGGTCGAGCGCGGTGTCGAGCCGCATGTCCTGACGGCCGTTGCTGCGCGGCAACAGAATCGCCCGCGACCATTTCTCACCGTCGTAGCAGTGGGCAAACAGCAGCCACATGCTGTGGGTTTGCGCGGTGCCGCCCCGCTTGGTTGGCGGCGCCACGGGCCGCACGTCGTTCTGGAAACGATAGACGACCCACACCCGATTGCGGCCGTCCACGGCGACAGCGGGATATTCGACCCACTTCGCATTGGGAACCGGCGTCACGTCCATGAACGGTTGCGCGGGCCGCGAGAGCTTGCCGTTCTCCAAACAGGCGACCTCGCTGCGACGCCAGGAATGGAGCGAGCCGCCGGGCGCGGGATGCTTGCCCCAGTCCTCCATGCTCACGTCCCACGCGATCCAGACGCGGCCTTTGGAGTCCGCAGCGACCGACGCGTGCGCCTCGCGTTCGGCGGACGCGGCGACAGGCATCGCAGGGCCAAGCGGTTTGCCGTCGCGGAACTCGCGCAGGTAGATGTCGAAGCTGCCGTTGCGGTAAGTGTCCCAAGCAACCACGATGCGGCCGTCGCGCGCGGCGCAGATGGCGGGTTCCCAATCGTCGCTGGCATCCTCACTGACGTTGGTAGTCGCGCCGAGGCCGTCGCTGCCGAGCTTCGCGAGCATGACTTCATAATGCAGATTGTCGGCGACCGCCTGCCACGCGAGCCAAAGGTCGCCGTTCTTGTCGCGCGCGAGCCGCGGCCAGAAGTCGTTCTGTGGCGAGCGCGTGAGCTGGATCGCCGACTTGCCGGGCGTGCGCGCCCAGAGATCCCATTGCTTGCCGTCGTTGGCGGCCCAGACACACCAGAGTTCGCCGCGACCGTTCACCGCGACACGCGGCTCGTGGAAATCGCCCGCTTCGGTCAGCGGCTCGGCCTTGTCGCCGATGCGCAGCCAGACGCGGTCTTTCTTACCGTCCCAAGCGATGTAAGCGACGGCAGTCCGATCGTCCGGCAGAACGGCAATGCTTGGAAACTCCTCCTCCGCCTCGCCGCCGCTGGTCAGCGATTGCACATCGGGCAGGCAGCGCAGCCGCATGCGTTCATCCATAAAGGACATGTCACGCTGCTTCGCGATGTCGGCCAGCGGCACGGTGAAGTCGCCGAGCTTTGTCGAAACCGTCAACGTAGCCGACAGCGGTGCGTTCACGGTAAGCAGCAGGCCCTTGCCGAGCGTGGAGCGGCGGATGTTGCGGCCGACTTTGATGGTTTCTTTGCTCTGCTGCGTGCGCGCCTGCCACGTTGCGCCGTCGAGCTTGTCAGCGTCCTCGAACAACCACTCGCGCACGGCGACCTTGCCGCCTTCGCTGACGCGGGCCGAGCCGTCCCACACGACAGCAGGGCCGATGGCTTTTTCGTTGAGTGTGAGCCAGAGGGTGAGGTTTTCGCCGCGGGCGGATGCCGCCAACAGCGCCAGTGTGAGACAGAAGGCGGAGGTTTTCACAGCGCCGCGAGTCTAGCGACGCTCACGCAGCTTGACAAGCGCGCGCCCTGAATATGCGCAATAATCCGGCTTGCGCACGGCCCGGTCGTGCCCAATGATAACCGCCGAGTAGATACCATGAAAGCACGACTCGCAATTTACAAAGGCACCAAAGTTGATCTGGCGTTTCCAGTCGCAGAATCCATTACCGCCATCGGACGGGATGCTGACAATGCAGTTCAACTGACCGACCCGCAAGTCTCCAAACGCCACGCCATCATCCACACCAAGGGCAATGCGTGGACCATCGAAGACGCAAACAGCACCAACGGCATCATCGTCAACGGCGCGCGCGTCAAACGCGCCGAATTGAAGAACGGCGACAAGATTCGCATCGGCCCCTTCGATCTGGTCTTCGAATCCAACGTCACCGGCGAATGGGTTCCGTCTCTCGTGATTGACCTGTCACCTAAAGCCGTCCAGCAAACCATCACGCAGGCTCCGAAAATCCCGCCCGCCAAATTTGGCGGCAACCCCCGCGGTTGACACAACGATCCCGCGGGGCATTTCGGCTGCACGCCGACGGCGTTTCACCACTGTCACCCCTTCACGTTGGGCGGAACCCGCGATGGCAGCGCGTTCGTCTTTGCTTTCGGCTCCTCAAAGACTTTCGTGCCGTAGGGAATCGGCGGCTTCGCATAAACCGCCTGACTCATCGCCTCGATCCGCCACCGGCCGCCTTCCTGTTTCAACTCGACCGTCTGGCGTTGGTTCTTGTCCCGAAGGATGAACTCCACCTCGCAGCGCGCGCGGCCTGGCCCCGCGTCGGCCAACCTCGTCGTCGCCACGCCCATCACCGGCGCTTGCGACTCCGTCAGATACTCGCGAAACCGTATTTCGCTCATCTGCTGCCGTGTCGCATCGAGTTGCGGTCGCATCGCGTCGGTAAAGCAATCGAGGTAAGCGCGCGCATCGCCGCGACGGCTGGCATCGAGCATGGCTTGGATGGCGTCCTCCGGCGTCGCGGCGGCGTCGGCAGAACCCGCCGGCCGGTTGCGAGCGGTGAACCACACGCCCGCTCCGATCAGCAACAACGTCAGGACGGTGATAAAATTGCGTTGCATGAGACGAAACTTTGCAGCAGTGGCGGCATTCTGATATAGACTGCGAGACGCGTCAACCATGCCAACGTCTTGGAAACAACTCGGCAAGCCAATCTTCATCGCCGGCATCGGCGCGCTCCTTGCTCTCTACTGGCTCGGTTGGATCAAAAATGTCGGGCCGTTCGACATTGCTGTGCTCATCGCGCTCGTCGGCGGCTACCGGATTTTCGGCGACGCCGTCTGGGGGATGCTCCACGGCAAGATCTCCAGCGACCTCGCCATCGCCATCGCCGCGTGCGCGGCGCTCGCCATCGGGCAGTATTTCGCCGCCGCCGAAGTCATCTTCATCATGCTCGTTGGCGGCTGGCTCGAAGAGATGGCGGTGGATCGCACGCGAGGCGCGATCGAGAAACTCATCCGACTGGTGCCGCGCTCGGCGCGCGTTCGGCGCGGTGACGAACTGGTGGAGGTCGCCATCACCGACATCCGGCCCGGCGATGTGGTGGTCGTGCGGCCCGGCGAGCGGATCGCGGTGGACGGCGAAGTCGCCGGCGGTTCGTCAGCGGTGGACCAAAGCGCCATCACCGGCGAGAGCATTCCCGCCAGCAAAGCGACCGGCGACAAGGTCTTCGCCGGCACGATCAACCAAGTCGGCTCGCTCGACGTTCGCGTGACCGCCGTCGGCGAGGACTCAACGCTCGGCAAGATCATTCATCTGGTCGAGGAGGCGGAGGAGAAGAAAGCGGTCGTCCATCAGCGCGCCGACCGGTGGGCTGTCTGGTTCGTTCCAACAGTGCTGGCGCTTGGCTTGGCAACATTCTTCTTCTCCAGCGGCGACTTCAGCGCGCGGCTGCTGCGCGCCGTCAGCGTGCTCATCGTTGCCTGCCCGTGCGCACTCGTGCTAGCCACGCCGACCGGCATCGCGGCCGGCATCGGCCGGCTCGCGCGCGCCGGCGTGCTGGTAAAGGGCGGCGTTTACCTCGAACAACTCGCCCGCGTCCGCGCCGTCGTCTTCGACAAGACCGGCACGCTCACCGCCGGCAAACCGCAGGTGGTCGAGGTGGCCGCGTTCGGGACCGACGAGCGCGAACTGCTCGCGCTGGCGGCAACGGCCGAGTCGCACTCAGAACATCCGCTGGCGCACGTCATCGTCGCCGAGGCGAAGCGGCGCGGCATCGCGCTGAGGCGGGCGGAGAGATTCGAAGCCGCGCCCGGTCTCGGCATGGTCGCGGAGTGCAACGGTTCGCGCGTCGTCATCGGTAACCGCCAGCTTCTCCAACAACGCAGCGTCGTAATTCCGCCAGAAGCTGAGGCGCGAATCACCCGGCTGGAGGAGGCTGGCAACACCGTCGTGCTGGTCGCGACCAACGGCGCGGTCACCGGTGCCATCGCGGTGATGGACACGCCGCGCGACGACGCGAAGGAAACCGTCGCGCGGTTGCGCGGGCTGGACATCGAGCAAGTGCTGCTCCTGACCGGCGACAACGAGCGCGTTGGCCGCGCGGTCGGCGAACGGCTTGGCATCGCTGAGGTCGGCGCGGGGTTGCTGCCGGCGGACAAGGTTGGCCGCATTCGCGCGCTTCAGCAGCGCGGCCTGCCGGTGCTGATGTGCGGCGACGGTATCAATGACGCGCCATCGCTCGCGGCGGCGGACGTGGGTGTGGCGATGCGCGGGCTGGGCTCCGACATCACCATCGAAGCGGCGGATGTCGTGCTAATGAGCGACGACCTGAAGAAGATTCCGTTCGCCATCGAGTTTTGCAGGCGCGTCGTCTCGACCATCCATCACAACATCTGGTGGTTCGCCATCGGCTTCAACGGCTCGGCAGTGTTCGCGGCGTCGCAAGGCTGGATTGGCCCCATCGGCGCGGCGATCACGCACCAGATCGCGTCGTTACTCGTTGTCTGCAACTCGCTGCGCCTGCTCTGGAGCGGTGAGTGGACGGCGAAACTCGCGGCGGCATGCAAACATCAAGCGGAGGAATTGAAGCGGCTCGCGACTTCCGTCGCGGAGCTTTGCCGCAAGCATCCGCGTGGCGCGCGCGCGACGGCGGCAGGGCTGGTCGTGCTCGGCTGGCTCGCGACGGGGCTGACGGTGATTCAACCGGACGAAGTCGGCGTCTGGCTGCATTTCGGCAAGAAGCAGGCGGTGCTGGAGCCGGGGTTGCATTACGTCTGGCCGTGGCCGTGCGATGAAGTGCCGCGCGTGTTGCCGGGCCGCGTGCAGCGCGTGCAGGTCGGTTTGCGCAGCGTGGAGCCGGCGGCTGCGAAACCGTGGTGGGAATTTCGGCCGATCTCACAGCCGGGCACGAACGTGTTGTCGGAGCCGACGGCTTACGAGTGGAACTACGAACACAAGGGCGGGTTCCAGTTCGTCCCGGAGGAGGCGACGACGGTCGTCGGCGACGAGAATTTTGTGGCAATGACGATGTCCATTCATTTTGTGGACAAGGACCCGGTGGCGTATCTGTTCGCAACGATGGACCCGCCGGCGTTGGTGAAGGCGCTCGCAGAAGCGGCGCTGCGCGACACTGCGGGGCGCGCGACGGCGGAGGAGATGTTGACGACTGGGCGCGCGAAGACCGAGCAGAGCGTGCAGAAGTATTTGCAGGACCGGCTCGACGCGTGCGGCGCGGGCATCGAGGTGCAGGGCGTGCGGTTACAGGACGTGCATCCGCCCATCGAACTCGTGGACGCCTACCGTGACGTGGCGAGCGCGGTCGAGGAAAGGAGCCGCGTCATCAACGAGGCGGAAGGCTACCGCAACGAGCAGTTGCCGCTGGCGCGCGGCACGGCGACGAACACAGTGACGGTGGCCACCGGCGCGCGCGACGCGAAGATCGCCGACAGCACCGGCAAGGCGGAGCGGTTCGCGGCAACGGTGCGCCCGCTCGGCGCGCAGCGCGCGGCGCACGCGGAGCGGCTCTATCTGGAGTTGATGGAGGAGATCCTGCCGAGCCAGCAGCTTTACGTCGTGGACCGCCGCGGCAAGAGCCAGATATACCTGTTGAACGAACGGCTCAAGGCACTGTTGGGGCCGGCCGCGCAACCCGCGCCCGCGCCGGCACGCCCGACGATTCCCGAGGAGTAATATGAAACGGAAACCAGAACTTCTCTCCTGTTTGGCGGTCGCCGTCGTGGCGGCGGCGATCTGGACCTGCTTCCTCACGGTGCGCGAGAGCGAGAGCGTCATCGTCACGCTGTTCGGCAAACCGGTGCGGACGCTCGACGCCGCCGGCCTGGGGTTGAAGTGGCCATGGGAGGGCACATTCCGGTTCGACAAACGCGTGCGACTCTACGACGCAACGCCGTCGGAGTTCCTGACGCAGGACAAGAAGAACATTGTCGTGCAAAGCTTCGTCGCGTGGAAGATCTCCCAGCCGCAGAAGTTCCTTCTGGCCGTGCGCGACACACTCGGCGCGGAGATGCGGCTGCGCGACGTGCTCTGGAGCGAACTTAGCTCCAAACTCGGCGTGACACCGTTGGCGGCGTTGCTTTCGACGAAGCCGGAGGAGATGAAGCTGGATGAGCTTTCCAAGGGGATTTGCGGCAAGTGCCGCGACACGGCTCTGGAACGCTACGGTATCGAGGTGGTGGACGTGCGGATCAAGCGACTCGGTTTTCCGGCACAGAACCGCGACGCGGTGTTCGAGCGGATGCGCGCGGAGCGGCAACGTGAGGCGAAACAGTTCCGCGCCGAGGGCCAGGAGGAGGCGATGAAGATTCGCGCCGAGGCCGACAAGCAGAAGACGACCATTCTCGCTGAGGCGAACCGCAAGGCCGAGACGTTGAAAGGCGAAGGTGACGCGAAGGCGATTGAGATTTACAACTCGGCCATCGCACTGGACCCGGCGTTCTACAAGTTCCTGCGGACGCTCGACGCGTATCGCGGCACGTTGAAGGAGAACACGACGCTGGTGCTCGGTAGTGAGAGCGATTTTCTCAAGCTGCTGACGGAAGGCTCGCAGGCGCTGGGCAACCGCCCGGCCACGCAGAAGGACACCAAGTGAAACCGTTCCGCTGGATTCTCGCGCTGGCCCTCGTCGGCTGGCTTGCAACGTCGGTCTTCATGATCACGACCGATGAGCAGGGCGTGTTGTCGCGATTCGGGTGCGTCGTGGACGACCGCGTGCCGCCGGGCATCCACGTGAAGCTGCCGTGGCCGTGCGACGCGGTGACGCGGCTGAAGGCGCGCGAAACGAAACGGCTCGGCCTCGGCGTCGCGCTCGCGGGACAGGTGACGGGCTGGACGCCGGCGCCGGCGGAGGTGGAGTTGCTCAGCGGCGACAAGAACATCGTCAACGTCGAGCTGGTGGTCCAATACAACATTGCCGAACCGCGCGATTATCTTTTCGGCAGCGTCGCGCCGGAGGATTTGTTGAAGGCGGCGGCGAAGAACGCGTTGCTCGAAGTCGTCGGACGGATGCCGGTGGAGGAAGTGCTTTACGAGAAGCGCGTCGAGATTCAGCAGCGCGTTCAGGAGCGGCTGGCGGCGCTGGCGGGCGGCTACTGCGCGGGCGTCAGCATCAACTCCGTGAACATCCAGCGCGTCTATCCGCCGCCGGAGGTCGCGGCGGCGTTCAACGACGTGGTCAGCGCGAAGGCCGACCGGTTCCGGTTGTCGGAGGAAGCGCACGGTTATGCCAACGACATCATTCCGAAGGCGCAGGGCGAGGCTTACCGCGTCGAGCGGCTCGCCGAAGCTTATCGGCAGGAGAAGATCGAGGTCGCCAACGGCGCGGCGCAGCGTGTGCGGGAGGTGTTCGCCAAATACCAGACCGCACCGGCCGACACGCGCAACCGGCTTTATCTGGAAACGCTGGAGCAATGCTTGTCGAAGGCGCACAAGGTCATCGTGGACACCAGTGGCGGCCAGGCTCCGGCCGGCGTGAGTTTGCTCGGACCACAGTGACAAACGCAACGGAAGGAGTTCCATCCATGAAATCGTTTATACTCGTCAGTCTTCTTCTGGCGGCGGCTTTGGCAACAGCCGCCGGGCCGCAAGTTCCCGCCGACGCCATCACGCTGCGCGTGCGTTTCGGCATGAAGGATGCCGAGGGCCAGGACTGGAGCGGCAGCATCACCGCCACGCCCGGCAAGATTGCCGAAATCCGTGGCTGGCGTTGGACGCCGGTGGACAAGGCTGAGGGAAACTCTTGGACGGTGAAAACGCGTCCCATCCCGGCCCAGAGCAGCGCCCAACGCGAGAAGGTCCGGGCCGGTCACACGATGCCCATCGGCGACAACGGCGTCATTATCACGCTCGCGGATGTGCTGCCGTCGTCAGAAATCGTCATCGCCACCAAACCCGGCGAGGTGAAGTTCAAACTCAGCGACCTGCCCTACGGCAAACGGCTGATGCAACTTCAGGGCAACATTGAGATCGAGCGCGCACCGGCCGCCACCGCTATCGCCCAGACACACGCCGACGAGGATTATCCCACCGCCGTCGCCGACAAGGATGGCAATGTCTATGTCGCTTTCGTCGCCTTCACGCGGGGCAAGGAGTTTCCCGGCGCGCGAGAGACGCTCGCGACGCCCGACGTGAAGCCCGCAAACAACCCCGACAAGGCGCGGGTCATCGCCAAGCCCGAAGACTTCGATTACCTCGCGCAGAAGACCGGCGGCGACCAGGTGTTGCTCCGTGTCCGCAAAGACGGCGTTTGGGGCGAGCCGATTCCCGTGAGCAAGGCGGGCGGCGATGTCTATCGGCCGGCCATTGCGTCCGACGGAGCGGGGCGCGTCTGGATTTTCTACTCGTCGCACGTCAAACCCGACGCGAACCTCGATCACGGCAACTGGGAACTGATGGCCCGCTGTTACGCCGACGGTAAGCTCGGCAAGCCCGTCAACGTCAGCAACGCACCCGGGCCGGACTTCGCGCCCGCCGCGACCACCGATGCCAGCGGCAAGGTCGTCGTGACGTGGATGAGCGGACGCGGCCAGAGCTTCGACATCTTCGCGGCGACGCAGGACGGCGACAAGTTTGGCGCGCCGGTCGCCATCTCCGCGACGCCTGCCAGCGAATGGGATCCCGCCATTGCTGCGGACAAGAAGGGCAACGTCGCCATCGCGTGGGACACTTACCAAAAGGGCGACCATGACATCCACCTCGCGCTACGCGGCCCGGACGGCGCGTTCGGCAAGGCGACGCCCGTCGCGGCGATGCTGAACTTTGAGGTGCGCTCGGCGCTCGCCTACGACGGCCAGGGCGACCTTTGGATCGTCTGGGAGCAGAGCGGCGAGAATTGGGCCAAGGACTTCGGCGCGCTGAAGAAAACAGGGATCGGCATCTTTAGCGGCGGCCGTTCGCTCGGCGCGAAAGTGTTGCGGAATGGCACCGAATGGCTCCAGCCGCCTGAGATCGTCGTCTCGCCGCCACCGCCCGCCGGCAAAGGCAAAGGCAAGGGCAAAGCCCAGGCCGCGAAGTCCGCCGGCGCGAAGCCCAAAGGCGCACGCCAGCAAATGGCGCCGTGTTTCCCGCGGCTCGCCACCGATGCGCAGGGAAAGGTGTGGCTCGCGTTCCGCGGCCGGCCGCCCGGCCCCGAGTGGCGCGTGGCGAGCGGGCCGGTCTTCAACGAGTTCGTCACGCGCATGGATGGCGAACGCTGGCTCGCGCCAATCTGGGTGCCGCGCTCCGACAACATCCTCGACAACCGCCCCGGCTGGGCCGCGCTGCCCAACGGCGAGATGCTCCTCGCCTACTCCGGCGACGGCCGCAGCGCCGTTCATCCACCTTACGGCGGTGGAGGCAAAGGCGCGGGCAAGAAAGCCGCTGGAGCTCGTAGCGCGCCCGACCCGAACAACTCTGTCTTCGTTGCGACCATCAGCCGCGCCGACGCCGTGCCCGCTGCGAAGTTGACTGTGATTGCCGCCAAGAAACCGGCCACTCCCCCATCCTCCGTCGCAGAAGAATTCGCGGCGGCGAAAACGCTCCGCGACTACCGCGTAAATCTCGGCAACGAGACGTTGCGACTCTGGCGCGGCGAATTTCATCGTCACACCGAGTTGTCATCCGATGGCGGCGGCGACGGCACTCTGCTCGACATGTATCGCTACGCACTGGACGCCTCCTACATGGACTGGGTCGGCAACGGCGACCACGACAACGGCAATGGCCGCGAATACTCCTGGTGGACCACGCAAAAGACCGTGACGCTGTTCACGCTGCCGGGCGCGTTCGTGCCGATGTATAGCTACGAACGCAGTGTCAATTACCCGGAAGGCCACCGCAACCCTGTCTTCGCCAAGCGTGGTGTCCGCACGCTGCCCCGCATTCCGCTCAGCGACCCGAAGCTGGAAAACCCGCCGCCTGCGCCCGACACCGAGTTGCTCTACAAGTATCTCCACCGTTTCGACGGCGTCTGCGCCGAACACACCAGCGCCACCGACATGGGCACCGATTGGCGCAACAACGATCCCGTCGTCGAGCCGTTTGTCGAGATCTACCAAGGCTGCCGCAACAACTACGAGCGGCCCGACGCCCCGCGCAGCGCCGTGAGCGAGTCGAAGTCGAAGCTGACCGCTGTCGAAGGCGAGAGCATTGGCGGCTGGCGACCCAAAGGCATGGTCAACCTCGCCCTCAAGAAAGGCTACCGGCTTGCGTTCCAATCATCGAGCGACCACGGCTCAACGCACCTGAGTTACTGTAACGTCTGGGTAACCGAACCGACGCGCGAGGCGATCCTCGACGCGATGAAAAAGCGCCGCGTCTATGCCTCGACCGACCACATCCTCGCCGACGTGCGCTGCAAAGCTGGCGGCAAGGAGCATTTCATGGGTGAGGAATTCACCACCGCCAAACCGCCGACGCTCAACATCAAGCTCGTGGGCGTCAAGCCGCTCGCCCGCGTCACCATCATCAAGGACGACGAGGTGGTTCACACGTTCGAGCCAAACAAGAAGGAAGTTTCGCTCAACTGGACCGATGTAAAAGCGACCGTCGGCAAGACCAGCTACTACTACGTCCGCGGTGAGCAAGTGCCCGACGTTGAGCGCGTCACCGGCGAGATCGTCTGGGCCTCGCCGCTGTGGATCAAGTATCAGCCGTGACGGGCCAAACAAGCTTCGGATCGTTTCCGGGGAGCGCAACGTCCGCCCGGAATGATACCGGTTAACTCAGAAGCTGGCGGTCGAGTGATGGTGCAAGCCACTTTCAAGATGCAGTCGCAGGCGCTGACACTGGCATCGCAACCAGTGTTGCTGTCGTAGGCCCTGCGCTCCAAGAACGACCGCGAAGTCAAGAACATGCGCCCCTTGGTTGCTTGGATCAATGAAATCGAGCAACAGCTACAGTTGTCCTCGGACGAGAAACCTGTTTGCGGGAGAGAGTTGATTGTTTCTGCAAACTGTTTTTTCGACGACTGGATTCTGGGTTTGACGGGCCAGAGCATCAGCGTAGGATATGCGCCAGAGGGTTTATGAAGACGGAAAGTTTAGCGGATGGAGCAGGTAATTTGTTTGACCGCGTAAACAACAAGAAGAAGAGGAAATAGGAAGAGAATCATGGGTATTGGATGCACCTTTGGCATACATGCTTGGGAAGGTTGCGGTTGCCTCAAGTGCGGCAAGATTCGAAACAAAGAGCATGATTGGAGCGCTGACTGCAACAGGTGTTCAATCTGCGGAACCACTCGACGGGATGGCCACGAGTGGCGAGGGTGCAAGTGTCAGAAGTGCGGGAAGAGGCGGAAGGAACAGCACGATTGGAGCAAGGATTGCGAGAAATGCTCCCGCTGTGAGTCAGAACGAAAGGATGCGCACCAATGGAGCGATTGCAGATGTTCCGCGTGCGGGAAAACCCGAGATGAGGGACACGATTGGAGCAAGGACTGCGAGAAGTGCTCCCGTTGTGGATCAGAACGCAACGCTGCGCACCGATGGAACGGCTGCAAGTGTTCCATCTGCGGGAAGACACGTGGCGAGGGGCACGACTGGAGCAAGAACTGCGAGAAGTGCACGATTTGCGGCGTGACACGTGAGAAGGGGCATGACTGGAGCAAAGACTGTGAGAAATGCTCCCAGTGCGGATTGGAGCAGAAGGCGGCGCACCAATGGAACGGCTGCAAGTGTTCTACGTGCGGGAAAACGCAAGATGAGGGGCACGATTGGAGCAAAGACTGCGAAAGGTGCGCACTATGCGGTGTGACGAGTGATAAGGGGCACGATTGGAGCAAGGATTGCGAGAAATGCTCCCGTTGTGAGTCAGAACGAAAGGATGCGCACCAATGGAGCGGTTGCAAATGTTCGGCGTGCGGGAAGACACGAGATGAGGGACATGACTGGAGCAAAGGTTGCGAGAAATGCTCAATATGCGGCCTGACGCGAGATAAGGGGCATGACTGGAGCAAAGACTGTGAGAGATGCTCCCAGTGCGGATTGGAGCAGAAGGCAGCGCACCAATGGAGCGGCTGCAAGTGTTCCGCCTGCGGGAAGACACGTGGCGAGGGGCACGACTGGAGTAAGAACTGCGAGAAATGCACGATTTGCGGCCTGACACATGAAAATGGGCATGACTGGAGCAAAGACTGCGAGCGATGCTCCCGGTGCGGATTGGAGCAGAAGGCTGCGCACCGCTGGGACGGCTGCAAGTGTTCCGTCTGCGGGAAGACCCGAGATGAGGGACATGACTGGACCCAAAACTGTGAGAAGTGCACGATTTGCGGCGTGACACGAGATGAGGGGCACGATTGGAGCAAAGACTGCGAGAAATGCTCCCGGTGCGGATTGGAGCAGAAGGCTGCGCATCAATGGAACGGCTGCAAGTGTTCTGCGTGCGGGAAGACACGTGGCGAAGGGCACGACTGGAGCAAGAACTGCGAGAAGTGCGCGATTTGCGGTCTGACACGAGATGAGGGGCACGATTGGAGCAAGGATTGCGGGAAATGTTCCCGTTGTGAGTCAGAACGAAAGGATGTGCACCAATGGAGCGGCTGCAAATGTTCCGCGTGCGGCAAGACGCGAGATGAAAAGCACGACTGGGGCAAAGACTGCGAAAGGTGCGCAATATGCGGTGTGACGCGAGACGAGGGACACGACTGGAGCAAGGATTGCGAGCAGTGCTCCCATTGTGAATTAGAACGAAAGGATGCTCACCGCTGGAGCGGCTGTAAATGTTCCGCGTGCGGGAAAACCCGAGATGAGGAACACGATTGGTCCAAGGACTGCAAGAGGTGCGTAATATGCGGCGTGACGCGAGACGAAGGACATGACTGGAACAAAGATTGTGAGAAGTGCTCCTGTTGCGGGTCAGAGCGAGAGAATGCGCACCAATGGAACGGCGACAAATGTTCCGCGTGCGGGAAGACCCGAGATGAGGGGCACGATTGGAGCAAGGATTGCGAGCAGTGCTCCCATTGTGAATTAGAACGAAAGGATGCTCACCGCTGGAACGGCTGCAAATGTTCCGTGTGCGGGAAAACGCGAGATGAGGGACATGACTGGAGCAAGGACTGCGAGAAATGCTCCCGTTGTGGATCAGAACGAACGGCCCCAGCGCTTTCATGGCCCGCGCGTTGGTTTACCGCGCAGTCGCGGTCAAGACCAAAGGATGCTCACCGCTGGAACGGCTGCAAATGTTCCGTGTGCGGGAAGACCCGAGATGAGGGACACGACTGGAGCAACGGTTGCGAGCAGTGCGCGATCTGCGGCATGACGCGTGATATGGGGCACGATTGGAGCAAGGACTGCGAGAGGTGCTTAAAGTGCGGCTTCGTGCGGAAAGGATTCCATGTTCTCAACAATCAAGGTGAATGTTCAGTGTGTCATGCCGTCATTCCCCTGACGGTGGGTTACGATGGTTCTCGAGTGATCGAGGTTGGCACGCTGGCAGATCTTCAGGCGATCAATCACCAGTTGGGTGGACATTATCGTCTGATTGCGGACATTGATGCCTCGGAGACGAAGAACTGGAACGACGGCAAGGGTTTTGCGTCTATCGGTTCCGTGCATCGCCCCTTTGCGGGTGTTCTTGATGGCAATGGCCACATCATTCGCAATCTTCACATCAATCGCGGATGGGAAGACGATGTTGGCCTATTGGGGGTTCTGAGCGGTTCGGGGGAAGTTCGCAACGTGACGCTGGTGGACGCAAAAGTGTCGGGCAATAAATTCGTCGGCGGGTTGGTGGGGGTATCCAAAGGCAATATTACTGCCTGCCAAGTCTACGGCGAGGTGTCGGGTAACGAGCAATTCGTCGGTGGCTTAGTGGGGTCGAACTTCGGCAGCATCGCTAAGTGCCATACCTTCGGCGGGGTTTCGGGTAACAACAGATTCGTCGGCGGCTTGGTGGGGCATAACGAGGGCAACATCACTGCATGCCGTGCCTCTGGTGCGGTATCGGGCAATGACAGATTCGTCGGTGGCTTGGTGGGGGTGTCCAAAGGCGACATCACTGAATGCCATGCTTCCGGCAAGGTTTCGGGCAATGAAAACGTCGGTGGGTTGGTGGGACATAACGAGGGCAACATCACTCAATGCCATGCTTCCGGCGGGGCGTTGGGTAATAAACTAGTTGGTGGCTTGGTGGGGTGTAACGAGGGTGACATCACTGAATGTCATGTCTCCGGCGAGGTGTCAGGCAACAAATCAGTCGGCGGCTTGGTAGGTTTTGACAAAGCCACCGTCACCAAGTCGTATTGGGACATCCAAACCACAGGCCAGATGGACTCTCGTGGTAATGGCGAAGGCAAAACATCGTCCGAGATGAAGCAGCGCGCCGTCTTTGTCGGCTGGGATTTTGAAAACGTCTGGCAGATTGAGGAAGGCCAGAGCTACCCCACACTGCGTTGCTTTGCCGAAGGGGGTCGCTCCAAGGTGTTCGCTTAATAGACCCCTCTGTTGACACTAATTGACGTAATCTCGACTGAACAGTCTGCCAAGCACAGGCACCACACGGGTTTTACAGGAAGGGTGGACTGATTGTTTTCTGGGGTGGATTCAGGCACTCTACTGGTTAATGGCTTCCTTGGAATTGATCCGGCCACCCCTCCAAATCCAACCGAGAAGCTGGCGGTCTAGGGAGCGATACTGGATGGCTTCGCTGATGTGATGGGACTGGATGACCTCGCTCATCTCCACCCTTCAGCCCTCAACGCCACGATTTCCCGGGACTTGCCATCCTGCGTCTCCAGAAATCTTCCCCTGTCCACTTCACGAGCACACGCTCGAACCTATATTCAAACATGCCGAGAGTTATTCACCAAACTGTTAGCGGCTGCGCCGGGCAAGCCAAGGTGTCAGCGTCGGATTTCGACGGTAAGCCGGTTGCGGCCGTCGCGGTGCTCGTAGCGCATCTGCTGGACGAACCGGCGCACGAGATGAATGCCGAGGCCGCCGATGGTGCGCTCTTCGAGAGGCAGATTGACATCCGGTTCGGCCGCGAGGAGCGGATTGAACTCGTGGCCATCATCCTCGAACAGCAGGACAATGCGGTCGGATAGAATCTCCACGCGCAGAAGGATCTCGTGAACAACCGTATCGTCGTAGCCGTATTTGAGTGTGTTGGTGGTCAGTTCCTCGATGGCCAGATTAGCGGCGTAGGCCGCCTGGCCGCCGACGCCGTTATCGTTGAGGAATTGACCGGCTGCCTCCATCGCAGAAATCAGGTTGGCCAGACGGTTCTGGAAGCGCGTCTCGAATTTCTTGGCCGATTCCGTATTCATCAAAGCAAGGACATGTCAGCGGCAATCCAACCACCGAGTGCGACGGGCAGTCAGTCTGTGATTCGGTTGGTGCGACGACTGTATGGAGCCGAGGATACGACGACAACTGAAAAAGCACGCGCGGACTTGCCAGCCATCCGGCAGCAACCAGTTTTTTCTGTCCAAGGTTTTGGGTGCTGCCTATAGTGCCGTGTGCTTGCGAGCCATGAACGCAGGCAAGGTGGCGTGCCAACCCCAAACAGAAGGAACGACAAACTGATGACAACACGCGCTGCAGGAACGGTCGCAAACGAGATCGAGAATTGGCTCCAACGATTCGCGAAGGCTTACTCATGCAAAGACCTCGACGCAGTCATGGCCATGATGGATTCTGGCAAGCCGCTGCTGATCTTGGGATCCGGGCCGGACGAAAAACGCTTCAATGCCAGCCAGCTCCGGAAAGGCATCTGCCGCGACTTCTCGCAGGTTGACAAGCTCTCGATGAGTTTCGACTGGATCAAGACCGACGCGCAAGGAGACGTGGCATGGTTTGCGTCCGAAGCCAGCCTCGCAGTGACTGTCTGCAAACAGAAAGTCGTCCATCTGTTTCGCTTCACAGGCGTGTTGGTAAAGAGCAATGAGCAGTGGCTGCTCCGCATGGGCCAGATGGGTTTGGTTGCTGCGAACCAGCACGCGGGCGAGTCCTGGCCTTCCAAGCAATGATCCGAAGCACAGCGAATCACATCGGGTCAAAGTTCCACGCCATGCGCATGGAAGGAAGCGGTTTGGCCGTCGCCTTGTCGCCTGCTGCGAAGAAAACTTTTACCCGGACCTGACCGAATCATGTGGCAAACCTTAAAACGGGTGCTGTTGTCGGTGGTGCTGCTTGGAGCGGCGGCGCTGACCTTGCTGTTGTCCGATCTACATTCGCGTGAAGGCGGGCGAGCAGGAGAATCGGCTACCCGGAGCCAAATCCCTGTCGCGATACTCAAGCATGCCTCCAACGTGCTGCTGGACGAGGTCGAGCACGGCTTGTTGCAGGGTCTCTCTGCCGCAGGTTACAAGAACGGCGAGCGCCTCGCGCTGCAACAGTTCACCGCCGAGGGCGACCTGCCCACCGCCAACGCCATAGCCAAGCTCATCACCGACGGCAGTTTCAAGATGGCGATCAGCATCAGCACGATGTCGCTCCAATGCGTGGCCAACGCCAACAAGGATGGTCGCGCCATTCACGTCTTCGGCGCTGTCACCGATCCGGCCGGCGCGGGCGTGGGCATCACGCAGATGGGCTCCACCAACAAGCCGCCTTGGCTGACAGGCATCGGCACCTTCCAACCCGTGGCAGAAATCTTCCGCGAGGCCAAACGGCTTTGGCCCGGTTTGAAAGTCGTTGGTGTGGTGTGGAACCCCACCGAACGCAACTCGGAGGCGTGCACAATCAAAGCACGCGAGGTCTGCCGTGAACTGGGCATGGAACTGCTCGAAGCCAATGTGGACCAGAGCAAGGACGTGCGTGAGGCCGCCGACTCGCTGGTGTCCCGCGGCGCGCAGGCGTTTTGGACGGGCGCGGATGTCACCGTGCTGAGCGCCACGGCCGCTTTATGCGAGGCGGCCAACAAAGGGAAAGTCCCCGTCCTCTCCAACATGAGCGGCATGGTGAATCAAGGCTCGCTGTTTGACCTCGGCGCAAACTATATGGAAGTGGGCCAGCGCATGGCTGAGATCGCCTCCTCCATCCTCGACGGACAGAACTCCGCGACCATCGCCGTCACCAACTTCATGCCAGAGCGGGTGATGTTGAACAAGCAGGTCCTGAAGAAGATGCGCGACCCGTGGCGGTTTAATGCCGACATCATCGCCCGCGCGACTTTGATCCTTGGCGAGGATGGCCGTGTGGAAAAGGACACCAGCAAGTCCTCGAAGGCTGTCGCGACCGCGCCGCTTCCCGTTGTTTCGCCATCAATCCGACCGGCGAAGATCGGCATCGCCTACTTCGGTCCAGACGAAGGCACTGACAGCGCCATCGCCGGGCTGATGGACGGCCTGCGCAAGCTCGGCAGAATCGAAGGAAGCAATCTCAAGGTCCAAAAGATGCACGCCAGCGGCGAGATCGGCGGCATCGCGGCCATGATCCAGTCGCTGGACGCGAGCGACGTGGACGTCATCGTGCCATTCTCAACGCCAGTGCTCACCGCTGCATGCGCCACCGTGCGACGCAAGCCGGTTGTGTTCACCTATTGCTCGGACCCGATTGCCGCCGGCGCAGGCAAGAGCTTCGAGGATCACCTTCCCTTCGTCACCGGTATCGGGTCATTCCCGCCCGTCGAGGAAGCCGTGACGATGCTGAAGCTGACCTTCCCGAAACTCAAGCGGCTCGGCGCCATCTACAACAACGCCGAAGCCAATTCGGTGAAAGTCGTCTCCGTGCTGCGCGATCTGTGCGTAAAGAACGGTATCGAGTTGATCGAAGCCATCGCCAACAACACCAGCGAAGTGGTGCAGGCCGCGCAATCGCTCGACGCCCGTGACGCCGAGGCGGTCTATCTGCCCGGCGACAACACCGCCTACCAAGCGTTCGATGGGCTTGCGGGCCAACTCGCCGCCGCGCGCATCCCACTGGTGATTGATTCTCCGGATTTCGCCAACCGCGGCGCGTTGGCCGTGGTGGGCGTCGGCTATTACCAGAGCGGCTACGCCGCCGCCGAACCGCTGGCGCGCGTTCTCGGCGGTGAAAAGCCCGCGCGCATCCCGATGCGGAACGTCACCGACAAGAAGGTCATCTTCAACCAAGACGTGGCGCGCAAGCTGGGTATCACCTTCCCGCCGGCCGTGCTGGCCATGCAAACCACCGAAACGCCAGCCGCCGCGCCGGTCACGCAACCGCTGAAGACACAATGGCGAATCCAACATGTCTCCTACATCGAGTCGGTCATGGTGGAGGACGCTATGCACGGGTTTGCCGACGGTCTGAAGGAAGCGGGCCTGAAAGACGGGACGGACTTCACGATGAAGACGCTCAGCGCGCAAGGCGACATGGCCGCGCTGGGTTCGCTTTACGATTCCGCGAAGACCGCGGGTGTGGACCTCTACGTGGTTTATGGCACGCCAACGCTCCAAGTCGCGATGCGCAAGGTCCAGAACACGCCCATCGTGTTCACGGTCGTGGCCGACCCGTTCGCGGCGGGCGCGGGCAAGTCCGACCAGGATCATCTGCCGAACATCACTGGCGTCCATACGCAAGGCCCCTATCGCGAGATGGCGGAGTTGCTGAAGACGCATTTTCCGCAATTCAAGCGCGTCGGCACGCTGTTCTGTCCCGCGGAGGTCAACTCCGTGTCGAACAAGGATATGTTTGTCCGCGAGGCGCAACAGTGCGGTGTGACGGTGGAAACGATGGCGGCCAACACCGCTGGCGAATTGCCCGACGCTGCGCTGGCCCTGTGCGGTCGGAGACTCGATGCCGTGGTCCAGATCATTGACAACATGTCTGTCGCCGGTTTCCCCACCATCGCGCGGGCGGCGGCGCAAGCCCGTCTGCCGGTCTTCACCTTCCAGGGCGCCGCCGTCAAGCAGGGCGCGTCGTTGGCCCTGGCGCGCGATTACTACGACGCCGGGCGCGAAGCGGCGATCAAAGCCGCGCGCGTGATGCGCGGTGAAAGCCCCGCACAGATTCCGTTCTCACCGCCGGCCAAGGTCGAGAAGCTGGTGAACCTGAAGACGGCCCGGAACGTCCGCTTGGTCATTCCCGATGCGCTGCTTCGCGAGGCGAAACAAGTCACCGACGTGCCCCAACCCTGAACCGCACCGTCTATGGAAATCACTCACTCTACCGGCGCTGAACTGTCCGAGATAAAGCTGAAAGGCCGGATGGATGCAGTGTGGAGCGACCACGTTGCCCGCGCGCTGGCCGAGTGCGTGCGCAGCGGTCAGCACGCCATCGCGCTGGACATGGCGGAGGTGGATTACATCAGTTCCGCCGGCATCCGCATCCTCGTGCTCTACTCACGGCAGCTCAAGAGCATCCAGGGACGTTTCACCGTCATCAATGCCTCCATCAACGTCAAAAAGGTGTTGGAGCTGGCTGGACTCAAAGCGCTGCTGCACACCGAAACCGTGAAGTCGGCGGCAACGGCAGCGACCACTGCCGAAACCACCTCACGCAAGGTCGCAATCGCGCAAGACGGTGCGATGGCGGAAGTGTTCGACTTGGAGCCGACGGCGACGCTGCGCGTTGATTGGCCCGGCAAACCAGCGCCGTGGCTCGAAGGCAGGAGTGATCCAGGCACGTGTTCATTGGTCGAGTTCTCCCTCAACGTCATGGGCCTCGGGCTGGGAGCTTTCGGTTCAGGTGATTCATCAGACGCCGAACGATTCGGAGAATTTCTTGCGGCCGCCGGCTCGACGGTCTGCCAACCCGCCGACGGCTCAAACAAACCAGACTACATGCTGCTGCAAGGCGCATTGACGCCGACCATCAAAGTCGCCTACGGGATGTTGGGCCGCGGCGGCTTTGCGCGGTTGCTGCGATTCGACAAGGGCGCACAACATCCGAGCCTGCCGCTCAGCGTTATCGCCAAAGCCTGCCTGGACGCCGTCCAGAGCGACGCCGCTGGCATCGTCATGGTGGCGGAGACGGCAACGCTGGTCGGCGCGTCATTGCAAAAAACACCGTCAGCGCAGACAACGGGACCGAAGCCCGGCAACATCTTCGCCTTCCCCGGCATCAGGGACTGGTTGAGTTTCACGGCTGAGACGGCCTTTGCCAACTCCATCTGCCTCATCGTTGGCTTCGCCGCCAGCAAAGCACGCGCGTCACAGTTGCGCCTGCTCAAACCGCTGGTGGCGTCGGGCGAGCTTTGCGGCCATTTCCACGCCGCGGCGTTCCCTTATCGTCCGCTGCGCAAGGGCAAGGTGGACTTGCGCGAGACGGCGCAGCCTCTGTTCGAGAGCGAACACGTGCTCGGCGTGCTCCACTTGTTAAACGACTGGCGCGAGGCCACCGGCGCGGGCGAAAGCCGTTTCCTGCGCGGCGCCTGCTGGTGTTCGCCGCTGACGACATGAACCTCACGCTGCCATGACTCTTCTCCTCGGAGCACTCACCATCGGATTGATCCTGTCGCTGTTGGCGCTGGGCATCTACATCAGCTACCGGGTGTTCGACATTGCCGACATCACGGTGGACGGCTCCATCACGTTTGGCGCGGCCATCTGCGCCGTGTTAATCGTCAATCGCGTCAACCCGTTGCTAGCCACGCTTGCCGGGTTCGCGGGTGGCGTCGTGGCGGGAACCGTCACGGGCATCTTGCAGGCGAAATTCAAGATCAACCCGCTGCTGTCGGGCATCCTCGTCATGACCGGCCTCTACTCCGTGAACCTGCACGTCATGGGCAAGAGCAACATCCCGCTGCTGTCGGCGGAAAGCCTGACCGTTTGGGCCGAGCACGTGGGACAATCGTGGTTCGGCGGAGCCGAGGTCAATCTCGGCGGCTGGATGGTGAGCACGCGCGACCTGGTGACGCTGCTGACGGTGGTTGCCGTGATCGTCACCGCCTGCCTCGGTCTGTATTGGTTCTTCCGCACCGAACTCGGCACCGCCATGCGCGCTTCTGGCGACAACCCGCAGATGATCCGCGCGCTGGGCGTCAACGTTGAACGCTACCGCATCATGGGCTTGGCGCTCTCCAACGGGTTGGTCGGGATTGCCGGGGCGTTGCTGGCGCAATATCAGGGTTTCGCCGACGCGCAGATGGGCATCGGCATGGTCGTGTGGGGACTGGCCAGCGTCATCATCGGCGAATCGCTGACTGGCTCGCGCAGTCTCGGCTTGGCCATCTTCGGGGCGGTTGCTGGATCCATCTTGTTCCGGTTGCTCGTGGCCATCGCGCTGCGCTGGGGGCTGAACCCGAACGATCTCAAACTGGTCACGGCGCTGTTCGTGTTCGCCGCGCTGGTGCTGCCGCGGTTGTTGCAACAACGGAAGCGCCCCGTCGCCGCGCCGCTAGGTTCGTCCTAAGAGAACGCCCATGCTCACTGTCCAAAACATCTACAAGACGTTCAACGCTGGCACCGCCAACGAGGTCCGCCCGCTGCGTGGCGTCAGTCTCGACATTCCGGAAGGAGCTTTTCTGGTCATCCTCGGTGGCAACGGTTCCGGCAAATCCACGCTCCTGAATGCCATTGCGGGCACCTTCCCGTTGGATAACGGCGAGATCCATCTCGCCGGCCAGAACGTCACGCGCTGGCAGGAGCACCGGCGCGCGCGATTGATTGGCCGCGTCTTCCAAAACCCATTCACAGGCACCGCGCCGAACATGTCCATCGCCGAAAACTTCGCCCTCGCCATCCGGCGCGGTCAGGCACGCGGCCTCGGCTGGGCACTCACCAAGAATCTCATGAACGAGTTGCGCGACCGGGTGAAGGAATTGAGAATGGGCTTGGAAGACCGGCTCGGCAACGCCATCGGCAGCCTCTCCGGCGGCCAACGCCAGGCCCTCACACTCTTGATGGCCACCTGTCTCAAACCGGCGTTGCTCTTGCTAGATGAACACACCGCCGCACTCGACCCCAAGAGCGCGGATCAGATTATCCGCGTCACCGAAGAGGTCATCAAGCGCTACAAGCTGACCACGCTGATGGTTACACACTCGATGCAACAAGCCGTCAATCTCGGCGACCGTATTCTCATGATGCACCGAGGCTCTGTCGCCTATCGTTTCGAGGGCGCCGACAAACAACGATTGCGCGTGGAAGACCTTCTGGCGCGCTTTGAAGAGCTTCGCCGTCGGGAAATGCTGGACGATAGCGTCGCGACTCTGTTACAGGAAGCTTACATATAGTTGGAATTCCGGTGCAACCAACCGCACCCAACGAATCGAAAGCAGCGAAAGGACAAACCATGCTTGAGATCACAGTTGAGAACCATCCGGATGGGCGAGTCCGGGTCGCTCTGACCGGCCGTCTGGACACGCAAACCTACGCGCAGTGCGAAGAGCGCATCCGACCGCTGCTCACCGCCACCACCCGCGTGCTGTTGTTTGACATGGCCGGCGTTGACTACGTGAGCAGCATGGGTCTGCGCGTGCTGATGAAGACCGCCGCCGCCCTCCGCCCCCATGGCGGCCGTTGCGTTCTTGCGCGCATGCAGCCGCCGATCCGCAAGGTCATCGAGATCGCAAACGCCCTGCCCAAGGAAGCCGTCTTCGCCAGCGTTGAGGAAGCCGACCATTACTTTGATGTCATGCAACAGCGTGCCAAGGAAGAAGCCCAGAATCCCACCAAGCCACCACGGTGAAAGAGGTTCCCGCGCATGACTGCGGCCGTGTCACATAACTCATAAGCACACCCGCATCAGGGAAAAATCGTCGTCGAAGGTGTTGGTCTCGTGGATGGCGCTGATGCTGGCCACAATGTGGTCGAGTTCGGAAACGCCTGGAGGCGTCGGCGATTCCAGAAGCTGCACAAATTCTTCATATGACCACAGGGAGCCGTCTGGGCGGAAGATCTCGTAGGCGCCATCGCTGAAGAGATACATCTTGGCGTAAGGCTGAACATCACAGGAGGCACTCTTGAAGTCTGTCCCCTCAATGGCACCAATGATGGTTCCACCCGTTTCCAGAAGGATCGGGCGTGCCGAGGCGGCGTCCTGACCAGTGATCAGCACGGCCGGTGGGTGGCCGCCGGAGGCGTATGAGAGTCGCCTCCGTTTCTTGTCGTAAACCCCATACCAGATCGTGAAATACATGTTGTTATGTTTTTCCATCTGGAAGCTGTCGTTCAAGGCTGTCAACACCTCGCCAGGCTCCAAGAAATTAGTGTTTGGAAGAGTGTGCGAGCGTATGACGTTCATGGCGGAGATGGAGAGCAAGGCCGCACCCACGCCATGTCCACAGACGTCGAGCACATACATGACGAGGTGATCGTCGTCGAACCAATGGTATCCGAGAGCGTCACCACCAAGTTCCGTTGAAGGGATAAAACGCCACTCGGCCTTTTGTTCCCCTGTTATCGGTGCGGGCAGGAGTGATCGCACATAGGCGGCAGCCTCCGCCAACTCGGCGGCCAATTTCTTTTGGCTCTCTACCAAGGCGCGGTAAGCCTCGTTGCGCTGGAGCTGTGCAATATAACCGGCTGAGTGGTATCGAATTCGGGCGATCAACTCCACCTTGTCCGGCAGCTTGACCAGATAATCGTTGGCACCCAAGGCAAACGCCTCCGCCTTGGTCGCAGGCTCTTCTTTGGTCGAAAGCACGATCAGGGGGATGTCGCGGGTCTTGGGGTTCGCTCGGTAAAACTTGACCAGCGTGAGACCGTCCACCTCCGGCATGACGAGGTCTTGGAGGATGACGGTAGGTGCGAGTTCCGTGGCCATTTTCACCGCCTGGGTCGGATCGCTACAGTAGTGAAAGATGATGTCCTTGTCCGCCGCCAACATGCGGCGGACCGCCTCCCCAATCATGGCTTGGTCATCCACAAGCAGGACTTTGATGGTGTGTTGGGTCAACGAGTTCATGAGGCTTGGGCCTTGGTCGTTCATGGGGACAGGCTGTGTCATTGGGTGCTCACTTTCACTCTCACAGGTAATTGGTCGCGCACATGGTCAGTAATGGCGGAGGCGATACGAGGCAGCGGCAACACCTGATCCACCGCGTCCAGGTCCTTAGCCGCCTTGGGCATGCCGTAAACGACACTGGTAGGTTCATCCTGCGCGATTGTGAGCCAGCCAGACTTCCTCAACAAGAGCAACCCTCCAGCGCCATCGCGACCCATGCCGGTCAGTAGCGCGGCTACACCCGTGTAGGGCCAGCAAGCGGCGACGTGCTTGAAGAAGACGTCCACTGAAGGACGGAAGAAACAATCGGCAGGGTCGGGGCAGTAGTTGAGAGTCAGGTCCGGCGCCATGATGAGGTGATCGTTGGTGGCGGCCAGCCAGGCCGTGCCAGGCTCCGGCCGGCATCCGGGGACGGCGGGCCGGACGCGAAGATGCGTCCGTCCGTCTAGCCACTTCGCGAAGTCGGCGGCAAACTGCACATCCACGTGTTGAACAAGAACAAAAGCCGCCGGCAAGCCCTCCGGGATCTGCGTGAGGATTTCGGCCAAGGCTGTGGGGCCTCCCGTCGAAGCGCCCAGCACGACCAAGTGCATGCGCTGTTTAAGATGACTACCAGTTACCGGCGCGTGTAAGGTGGTGATCCTCGACGCGGCATTTCGACCGATCAAGTGGCCGATGTTCTCGATCTTCGCCAACAAATCCTTCGCACCGTGCAGACTGCCATCCTTGCCCAAGATCGGCGTGTTGACGGCGTCCAACGCACCGTGACCCATCGCCTCGAAAACAAGCGAGACATTGCCTTCAACCGTTGCCGTCACAACAAGAATCGCACAAGGCGAATGGCGCATGATCTGGCGCGTCGCATCCACGCCATTCATGGTCGGCATGATGAGATCCATGAGGATGATGTCGGGCCGATCCGATTCGCACTTACGCACGGCCTCTTCGCCGTCGAAAGCAATCCAGGCGATAGTGTGCTCCGGGCAACTCGCCACGGTCCGCCGGAGGGCTTCCACCGCCATTTTCAGGTCATTGACGATTGCAATCCTCATGCTTGTGCTTTTCCGATCAGATCCACTACGGCCTCCATGAAAGCTTCATCGTGAAAACCACTCTTGGTGAAGTAGTAGTTCGCGCCGACCTCGAGGCCTTTCATGCGGTCCTCTTTACGTTCCTTGTAGGAGACGAGCATGACGGGCAAGGCGCTGAACCGGGGATCCTGACGGATGCGCCGCACAAAATCGAAGCCGTTCATTCGAGGCATGTCCACGTCGCTGATGACCAGGCTATACTGGCCCGAATGGAGGCTGTTCCACCCATCCATGCCATCCACGGCAACGTCCACTTCATACCCACGGTTCTGAAGAAGGCGTCGCTCCATTTCACGGACGGTGATGGAATCATCAACAACGAGGATGCGCTTCTGTTTCTTCTGGCCGGTAGAGCCGGAACCGGACCGTATGCTTTCGAATCGCCGGCCGGAGAGAAGGTTTTGGATGGAGCGGAAAAGGTCGTCCACGTCCAAGATGAGCACGGGCGAGCCGTCCTCCATCAATGACACGGCGCTAAGGTCCTGAACTTTGCCCAGACGCAAATCGAGGGCTCTGACGACCAGCTCCCGCTCGCCGAGAAAACGGTCCACCTTGATCCCGTAGCACACTTGCTCGTTGCCGATGACGACGACGGGCCACCTCTTGCCGTGGGCAGCTTGTCCGGCCAGCCCCAGTATCTGCCGGGCGTCAATCAGCCCGACATTCTTCTGATTCAAGCTGACAAATTGACGGCCCTCGACCGTCTTCACTTCGGATGACGTCACATCAAGCAGTCTCTCAATCCTGCCGAGCGGGAAGGCAAATGGGTCGCCCGCAATCTCGACGACAAGGGCGCGCATTACCGACCGGGTCACTGGCATCTCAAGATGAAATTGAATGCCGTGGCCGAGATGGTTCTCAACGCGCACAGAGCCGCTCACCTCGTGCAGGTAAGTGCGGACAACATCCAACCCGACGCCGCGGCCCGAAACCTCGGTCACGCATTCGACAGTGGAGAAACCTGGCAAAAACAGAAAGTCCAGAATTTCGGCTTCGGAGAGTCGGCCAGATGTGTCTTCGGACGCCAAACCCTTGGCCACGATTTTCTTCCGCATCTTCTCGATGTCAATACCGCGTCCATCGTCCGACACCGTGATCGTCAGGCGGCCAGCGTGATGACGCGCCTCCAGCTTGAGCGATCCCTCGGCGGTCTTGCCCGCGGCCATGCGTTCCGCCGGAGGTTCCAGCCCATGATCCACGGCGTTTTGCAGGAGGTGGGTCAAGGGCGCTTCGAGCTTGCTCAGAATGTCCCGGTCCACCTGCGTGTTCTTACCGAGAATCTCGAACTTCACATTCTTGCCGAGGTGCTTGGACAGGTCTCGGATCAAGCGTGGGAACCCCGTGACTCCGTCCGCAAAAGGACGCATCCGGCTGGCAATAGCCTCGCGATAGAGCCGGTCGGCCACGTCTGCAAGCTGGCGCGCAATGAGGTCAAACTCCTCGACGCGCCGCATCGTCGTTTGATGAAGCCGTTCAGTTTTCTCAGATACCTCACGCAGCGTATGGGAGGACTGACTGTTCGATGCAGACGATTCCTCCCGCTGGCGGGCTTTCCTCACCAGGCGGAGCAGTTCGGCATGGTGGCTCTTCAGCGCCGTTAGCGCGTCCGTGAAAGCTTCGAGGCGATGCGCTTGCACGGCCGATTCTCCTGCAAGCCCCATCATGCGGCTCAGGTGTTCGGCCGAGATCCTGACGCCCCGGTCCTGTGCATCCGCACGGGCGGCATCAGGAATTACAGGAGCTTGAGGCGCAGGGGTTAAAGACTCCACCGAAGCTGCGGGCTTCGGTGGTGGAGAAGTGGTTGGCGACGCGGGTGCGGCGCTGGTTGCGGCGGGCTGGGGCGTCGCGATCTTCATCGCCTCCAGGCTGCCCAACAGGCCGTCAACCTCCGTCTGGTGGTCGGCGATCCATTTCTCGAATTCCTGATCAGATAGCTTCGACATCTGAGCGAGCGTATCCACCCCTTTCAGCAAGATATCGGCCTGATTCGAACCGATGAGCATTTGCCCTTTTTGCGCTGCAACGAAACAGTCCTCCAAGGCGTGCGCCACCTTGACCACCGGAGTCAACCCCACAATCCGAGCCGCGCCCTTGACGGAGTGCGCAGCTCTCATCAAACGCTCCAGCCACTGCTTGGATGTTGGGTCTTTTTCGATCTCCAGAAGACCTTCGTTGAGAATGGCCGTTTGCGTCTCCGCCTCTGAGCGGAACAAGTCCATCATCGAAAAGTTGCTTAAATCCTGGTTGCCGGTGTCCGTCATATGACACTCCTTGAAAGACCGTCAAACAGCCGGGTCTCGTCGAGCAACCCGATCTTTTTCCCGGCGACGGTCAGCAACCCTCGCGTGAACTTCTGGAAAGACTTTGCGACGGTGGAAGGAACTGTTTCCATATCCTTCTCGTTGTAGGAAACCAAGCCATACATTTCATCCGCGGGAAAAACCCAACTGACGTTGTCCTTTCTGACCACGCAGAATCGGCGGCTGGTCCTTCGGGGTTCGGCATCCTCCGGAACTTCGTTCTTCTCAATGCCAAGCAGGCGGTTCAGCGATACGCAGAGATGGATTTCCCCGCGCACGCTCACCAGTCCCAAAAGAACCTGGTTGCTGCGATGTGGGATGTGCCTCACCGGACGCACTTCGATGACTTCCATCCAGCAGTGCGCCGGCAGCGCGAGCCACTCCGACATCAACCGGAAAACCTGGACGGATTTCCCGTCGCGGCTGACGACCTCTCGTTCCTGTGCCAGCAGCGACGTCCACTCGCGCAGATATTCTTTTGGCGCTTCCCGATTGAGCAGGACACGTCCTTCTTGGGAATAGGTCGCGCAGTCACGACAATGCCCCAGTTCGACCAGCTTGGGACATGAGCGGTCGCCCCTGACTCCTATGTTGTTCCAGCACGAGTTCTTCACAGCGCCCTCGGTTGTTGTTGAATCCGATCCGCCCTGCGCCACAGCACTTCAGCGCCTGCCGCATCTCCCTTGTGCTCCTTGATCAACGCCAGATGGACGACCGCGTCGTGGCATCGCTCATCCAGATAGATAGCCCGGTCGAAGCATTCCTCCGCGCGTTGAAGATCTTCCAGCCCGTGCAGGACGACCCCCAGCAGGCAATAGGCATCGGCATTCGCGCCGTTTTCCCGGAGCAACCGTTCGCACATGGCCGCCGCCTCGGACAATTGTCCTTGGTCGGCCAACTGCCGCGCCGCTTCAATGGAACTTCCGGGTTTTGGCATTTCGCGCGGCGGCGGCTCCGTTCCACGAGGCGCGACCTGACTCTGTGGCGCGATTTGAACCGGGGGAAGGACTGAGACTCTCGAAGGAGATGTCGTTGTCGCGCTGCTCTGGCTCGCCGCCGGGCCGGCTTCCACCTTCCGAAAATGAAAAGCTCCGCGGGGATTCAATGGCGCGAAACGTGCTGCCAGGAAACACGACGTCTCCGCATGGCCCACGAAAAGCAAACCGTTCCGGGCAACGAGCCGTTCAATAACGCTCATCACACGCGCACGCGCCTCTGCGCCAAGGTAGATCAGCAGGTTTCGGCAGAACACGACGTCGTAGGGTAGCTTGCCGGCAAGGACATGCCGATCCAGAAGATTTCCACGAATGAAACGCACTCCCTGTCGAACCTGGTCCTTCAGCACAAACTGGTTTCCCACCGACTCAAAATAACGGCTGCGCAGCGACGCTGGGACGCCGCGGAAAGAATACTGGGTGTATGCCGCGCGTTCCGCCTTGCGCAGCAAGGCACGGCTGATGTCCAGAGCATCTATTTCATACTCACCGGGCTTCAGCCCGGCCTCCATGAGCGCCATCGCAATCGAGTAAGGTTCCTCACCGCTGGAACAAGGGGCGCTCAGGATCCGCAGCGGTTCGGAGCGCCACGCCGAGCCCCACTCATCGCGGGCATGTTGGTCGAGAGCGGCGAAGGGACCTTTGTCGCGGAAGAACGAAGTCTCCGGTATTACCACGGCCTCGACCAAGGCTTCCTTCTCTTGCGAAGAAGACCTGAGCCTCGCAAGATACTCTTCCTCATCCTCCAGCTTGCAGATGGACATTCGCTCGCGGACGACGCGGGCAAGCTCCTTGCCGCCCAGCACGCCGGGGTTCATGCCGATCGTCTCTGCCAGAAGTTTTCCAAACTCCGTCATCATTTCGCGCTTTCGCCGGATGGATTCTCGCTGAACAACAGCCGTTCGACCTCAACTGGCAGCAGGTGCTCAGGAAGGACGCGCTGGATCATGCCGCCTTCGTCGAGCGCAATCGTTCCAAGATAGGGGGCTTGCCCAGTCACCACTCCCGCCGCAGAAAAGTCGGACGGTTCCTTCTCGACCGCGTCGGTGACCGCTTCCGCGATGAGGCCCAAAACTTTCTTCGCGCCGTCTTTGAGCGTGCGGTCAACCAAGATGATCCGCGTGCTTAGCCGTTCCTGGCAGGGGACGCCCGATGTGAGCGTGCCGAGATTCAAGACCGGGACCACGACGCCGTGATAGTTGAAGAGGCCGGCCACGTAGTCCGGCGTGCCCGGTTGCGGCCTGAGCGGAAGGCGCGGAACCACTTCGATGACGCGCGTGGCTTCCAGTGCGTATTGTTCCTTGCCTAGTCTGAAAAAGATGAAAAGCATAGCGTGTTGCGGGAAGGCCCCGTCGCTGTTTCTGAATCCTTAGAGTTTGAACCTCGCCACCTCCTCCTGCAAAGCCCTCGCGGCTTCGCGCAACTGCTCCGTCGCCACGTTCGACTGTTTCGCCGACTCGCTTGTCTGCTTCGCCCCTTCGCTCAAATGCACCATCGCCTCGCTGATTTGCTCGGCGCCCTGCGACTGCGCCTTCATCCCCTCGTTCACCTTCTCAAACTGCCCCGTCACCTCTTTCACCCCTTCGATGATCTGGCCCAACTGC